>Ga0123342_1007856_pt1 | contig 13837 bp, 9 predicted proteins | sample Turbeawhitnodule_FD_89960 | JGI IMG/M metagenome (GOLD analysis project Ga0123342, IMG submission 89960) | Root nodule microbial communities of legume samples collected from Mexico - Turtle bean Mexico white nodule | ecosystem: Host-associated > Plants > Roots > Nodule | place: Mexico: Nepantla...
TCCACGGGCTTATTAGCTAAATGGCAATTGGCACAGACAATACGACCGGTTGCTTCTCGGGGATTTTCATAACCCTGCTGTGCAAAAATTGGATATGCATTTGAAAAGGGTGCTCGAATTATTGATGGCAAGTTGTTAAGGTATGAATGCACTAAAATAATTCTGTAAATCATCGTTAATGATTGAAAGATTTAATTCAGGTTTATCTTACTGCTGGGTATTTAAGATTTGAATACGTATAGTGCAAGATTCCAATATTCAATTCAGAGAACCATAAATTTATTTTTATCTTTATTGACACCAACAAATATTACAGTTGATTTCTTAAGCAACTGTTTTAGCATACATTATAAGAAAACACTACCAGCAGCAATAGATTTATTTTTGTCAAGAGCATCACTATTTTATGAAAGTGGGAGGATCCTAGTGTTTCATGCTAAAATGTAAACACAAGCCGTGAGGAGTAAGAAAAATATTAATAAGAAATACAAACATATATATGGATATAGTAAGCACAGGGAGGCAAAGGTGCAAAAACAAATCAGCAGAACCATACATTACATACTATTTGAAAACAATAAAAAAGGTGGATATAAAAGTAAAAAAATAAAAAATAAAAGTTACCTTCAACAATTTGTATAAAATTTTTTCCTCTGTTGTCATCCTTTCATACTCTTTCTTCTTCTTAAATCTAAAGAACTTCATCCATCTTACAACTGCTCTTTTCCCCTTTAATTTTTTCCTATTTACTTTGGCATTGCCATCATCCTCATTACCACTTGGGGCCTTCTCAGAATCCTGATACTGTTTCTCTACAACCATATCGTTATACTTCAGAAATGGACATGAATGAAAGCCTATGTTTCCAAGGATTGAACATGCTTTCATATAATAGAGCTGATAAAAAATAGGTTCCTGACCACCAACCTTCCTCGGCAGGTACCTTGGCCGCGGCAACTTCGCCAAAGTGTACCAGCCGCGCTCCCTCGTAGACGCCGTCGACAAGTCCAAGACGGTCGACGCCGCCATGGAGCCCCGCATCGTGCGCGAGATCGACGCCATGCGCCGCCTCCAGAACCACCCAAACATCCTCAAAATCCACGAGGTCCTCGCTACAAAGACCAAAATCTACCTCGTCGTCGACTGCGCCGGCACGGCGAGCTCTTCTCCAAGCTCTCCCTGGCGCGGCGCTACTTCTCCCGTGTAGTCTCTGTGCTCCTCTTCTTCCACCGACACGGCATCGCGCACCGTGACCTCAAGCCGCAGAACCTCCTCCTAGACGCCGCCGGCGACCTTAAGGTTTCCGACTTCGGCCTCTCCGCGATCCCGGAGCACCTCGGCGATGACCTCCTCCACACCGCCTGCGGCACGCCGGCCTTCACTGCGCCGGAGATCCTACGCCGCGTCGGCTACGACGGCTGCAAGGGCGACGCTTGATTCTGAAGCTCCGAAATGAGTTTTTTTCCTTCACTGAATCTTCCATCAATATTTATATTATAGTATATTTATTTTATGTTTTTAATTGTTATAAAAAGAATTCTTAGGTTCTCAGTTTTAATTAAAAAAAAATTGGTGAGTTGCTAATAATATTTTTAATTTTACAAAAGTATAATCTTTAAGTCGATTAAAAAGATACTATTATTTGCTATATAAATGTTTATTATTTGCTATATTATTATATATTTATATCTTTTATATAATAAAATATACTTTTTTTAATGTTTTAAGTTAGTTTTTTTTATTTAATTTAAAAAATTGGACTGAAAAATAATAACTAGTGAAATTAGTTATGATAAGGAGTTAATATACAGGTATGAATGAAAATACGAATATATCTTTTAAACACGCTCATATTTAAAAACTAACTTCTTAAAAAATATATATTAATAAAGTATGTGAAAAAATTGTAATATGATTATTAAAACCCTTAAAGCATAAAATTTAAACAATAAAAATTAATTAAATAATTATAACTTTTTTAAGAAAATCAATTATGAATAAAATTGATAAATATTTGATATTAGCAACCTAATATTTAAAATTGAATATGGACTTTTGCAATAAGCCCACTCATTGTGTGCCTAAACCTTAAACCTAGCCTCTTCCCCTTTTTTAATATGAGGTACTCATCACTGTTTCTGAATTCTGCATTCAATTCAACGTTTGTTTTCTGAATTATATAATTTAAAATTTAAAATTATATAATTTAAAATACATTTTCATATTGTGTAAAAATATATTTCAAATTATAGAGTATATTTCTAGATTAAGCATACGGATACATATTCTAGATCGACCAAAACATATTTTTTAAATTATAAATTATATAATCAGAATAGATTTTAAATTAAACCATCCAAAATGCTTCTCACATATACAGTTTGAACTTTTTTCATACCTATGAAGGGCTGAAAGAAAATGTAAGGTGCTAAAAAAACATTAGCAGACATAAAACAGTCCTCCTTGATTCATACAAAATCTGAAACAAAATTATCCGTAAATAAATAATCGATGGGAAATTCTATTAAATTAAAGTATTCTGTGTGCTTTTCATAACATTACCTTGAGTGAATTATTCTTTTTATTAAAAAGAGGTAGAAATACAGTGTCTTGTACATTCTCTGAAAATGCAGCTCATTTGCAATACTTGTTGAACCAGATCGCAATGTTAAGGTAGCTTTCAAAGTCGGATTGTGGTCTGGACAAAAGTTGAACCAAACAATATTATCAATTGCAATTATTTACACGGATCAAACGTAGATTTAAACTAAACTAAATTTAGTAATTTGTAAGAACTCTCTTATGAACTTCTCCAAAATTAGATAGTTACCGACGAAAGAGAGATGTAAGTTTATGTTAAGATTTGTTTACCTTTCAATTCCATGAACATCATTTGGAAACACGATGACTTTTGTTGGTACTCCTTTCTCCCTTAAAGCCCGAGCATACTACAAATTTAAACAATATGGTTTTATTTATCTGTCATATTGGTTATGGTTTATAAGGCTAAGAGTTTGCAGCTATATAATAATACTTACTTGTAGTCCAGTTGAAATTGGAACACGGAGATCTTGGGCACCCAGTAGAAAAAGCGTTGGTGTTTTTGCCTGAACATATCATCAATGCAAGATTTTAACAGCAAGCAGCGACAAATATTATAAATAGGCTTCAATTTTAGTTGTGTGGTGGAGCATTAACATTGAGACCAGTTCACTGGATAGTACAATACAACTTCATCATGCAATTCAAAGGAATAAGAGGGAAAAAAATTAAATAAAATCAAAATTCTAGGCAACAAAAGTTTCATTAATCATGAAAAATTAAAATAGTTAATGCATTTGTTCAAAAATTAAGCCTCAACTATTCCTTGATCCTAAAACTGCAGGCTTGTTATTGATACAAATGCTCATGCAATTGTTGTTTTCTAATCCTTTATTTGAAGCATGCTTAAAATATTGAGTAATAATATAACAACAATTTAATATTTCAAAACCATATGTAGGTGTACAGACCTTTGAGAGGTGTGAAATAGGAGATTTGCTATAAAATAGAGTTAGATCCTCTGCTGAAGGTGCTTCAGTAAACTTATCTTTACCCTTGGTTCCATATGTCTCCACATAGCACCAATCAGGGATATCAGTAGTACCAACCATCAGTGCAAGGTTACACACAGGATTTCTAGCAGCGGCTGCAACAAATTTCTCAGGTGCCTACAGATCAGAAAGACATAAAAAACAAAACCACAACGGAATTGTAAAACTTTAAAAAAGACAAAGTCAGACCACTATTAAAATGGATATTAGTTTTGCAAACTGAGTTAAATGCCAACATTTATACATACACCTTTCTATATAATATTCGAAGTGCTTTTTTTATATTATCCAATTATGTGTACATTATAAAAATTATTTGCTAAGTTATTTTCTGCCATTGATAAGTTATTTCTAATCCAATTATGTTCCATTCTGTTAATATAGTACAGTTGATGTATTGTTCAGCAAACATTTCAAAACCACATATCCCGGATTTGTTGAAAATGTTCAAGAAATTCTGGACATCAATAGATGTCAGGGTTCAAATGGCCTTATTTCCCAAGTGCATCTATATAATCACAACTGTTAGACATGGTTTGATTATGTTAGAGATATGATTTGATAATATTATATAGGGAGGTATCATGATTTGATAGGAAAATGTTATCAAATACTTTTTATAATTAGATATTGATTTTGCTCCTAATTAAGATAAAAGAGAGTGAGAGAGGCATAGGCTGAATCCCTTATGTGTATTAAGCACATAGGGTTATGCATTTATAAATAAGAAAATACAAAGATATGAGCCTAAGCCCATTACATCTAACACTCATTATTTATTGTATCTCTTTTTTATTATAAATAAGAACAATCATAAATAAGAAGAATCGTGTGTTTAAACAGCATACAATATGGTTTGATAACAATAAATTGGGAGATATGATATAATTTATTAGGAAATGTCTTACCTAATATATCTCATTATTAGATATTGAATTTGTTCTTTATTATTGTATCTCTTCTTCATTATAAATAAGAATACTCATGTGTGTACACAACACACGAAACTCATAGCATACCTTCTGAGTTTCTCTCCTCTCAATATGGTGTTACCTATTTTGTCACCAATCCTTTCAACAACAACTATTATGCTGAAGTTGTTGTAATAATGTCAATCAATGCTAAAATAGATAAGCATCCCAAGTACCATAAATTAATTGACTGTTCAATCTCCAGCATAAATAAATTTGTGCTATATCCTTTTTAAAGTTAATATAAATCCATGGTTCAATTATCACAATAGCTGTTACAATCAGAATTTAAAAGTAACAGAACTAGTTGAACCTGGCCAATCAAGTGGGTTGTCAGAAAGCCACCATGTGAGCCACCAAGAACTGCAATCTTTGAAGGACTGGCGAGTCCCAAGTCAATGACATGATCAATAGCAGTGAGCACATCGTTGACATCCTGCATGTAACAAATCATGATCAGATCCAACCACATGAAAAAAGAAATATAGCCAGAATATGATAATAGCTTTGGAAGTTGGAACTAGCTTTTGAAGGTGAGATGTTGGATAGATAACACCACTATCAAGAGAAGAATTTAGAAATTAAAAGAAAAAACCACCACATACCTGAGAGCCAGCTTTTCCTGGAAGAGATTGCAAGGCTTCCTCGCCAAAGCCTATTGAGCCTCTGAAAATATTATCGTGTAAGCTTAGAACAGACTATATTTAAACACATCTTCATCTATAACTATTTGGATATCAAAAGAGGCCTTATGAGCTGTGAGATGATACAGGCTATCACATAAAAGTTCCACCAATATTATTCCGTTTTACATTAAAACACTTAGAATATATGATACAACAAACTTATTGTTAAAATATTGGGGTTAATGTTAATGCTAGACTTATTCTAAGCAAAATTGGGCTTACACAAGTACCAAACCACAAAATTAGTATAAATAGGAGAAATAGCATAGGATACTAAATAATACCATCAATTATTAATCATTTCTATCTATTATTTATTTTATCCACTCAAACTTACCAAACCACAAAATTAGCATAAATAGGAGAAAAATGATAGGATAAATAATATCATTATTCATTAACCTAATCCTATTATTTATCATTTCCATCAATTATCTATTTTATCTACTAAACCTATAATATAACACTATAAACATATTATTGAGGAGGATATGATGCTAAACAGGTTTATGCTATAATAAGTTATCTATTGCACATAAAATTAAATGTTGAATATATTACAACCTTGGGGAAGGCTTGAATTATTCTGTGCATTCTATAAGTAAAAGATACATACCAGAGAACTTTCGTGCCTTGAAATGAGATTTTTAATAGAGATTAGAAGTTTATATTATAAACTAACAGTTCACTTGAAACTAGAATGATTTGAATGGAAGATATTGGAGTAATTTTATTTATAATCTTGTGGGCAGATGGCTTTTCCACACAAACCAGAAATTTGGCAGCATTGAATTTCTAAAGTCCTACAAGAATCATCCAGATATGAATTTATATGCTTGTTCAAAATATTAGGCTATTTTTTCATAAGGAGAAAAAGAGAGAATCAGATAAAATAGTTAAGGATTTTTCTGACGCGTGAAAAGTGTAAGCCTCCTTAACCGAAGTATTTTGTCAAGGATCCTAGATCTCTCTTGCCTCTTTTTGTCAATTTCATTCTGCATTTATTTTCTCTCATTCTATGTATTCCTTGTTATTCCAAATAATTACTATGTTTCAATTCAAATAATTCCAAATCATAAGAAAGATGGAGGTTTGGCTCTTGGTAATTTGATGTTGTCAAAGAACATTGCTCTGGAAAACAAATGACAATAGATATTTCCTTCGGAACCTCATTAACTGAAATGATAGGAAATTTAGTTTCACTTTTGGTCTCCATCACTCTATTCTTCTGCCCCAAGGCCCAACCAAAAAGATTTGATTTCTTGATCCTTTTGTGGCTTATGATGCAAATATTTTTTCAAATTTCAAACTTTCTGAATAAAGCTAGCTTTATCTTGATAAACCACTTTAAAAGTTCAAAGCTCCCTCTAAATTCAGGAAGTGAACTATATAGCTCATAATAGAATTACTACTTATAACTAATGACATGGTGCAGCATTTTAGACCTAGTAAGGCTGTTTCTTTCATGTGTGGTTCAAGCTCAAAATTACCAAGTCTCCTAGCACTGATCAGAAAGAGCATCACAGTGAGAATAAGAATCCATCTCCTGAAGAAACTCTACGTAAACAATCAACAGGAACATGATTGAACACATCAAATTTGTGAATTTAAATTGTATGGCTTGATAAAATGCTTGGAACCAAAGAGGATATTATTTACCTGTAGTTAACAATTAACAAGCTATATCCAACTGAAGCAAGATAAGCCAATGGCTTCGAAAAGCTTGACAATAATACAGAATGTGGTCCCCCATGAAGGACCACAATTAGTGGATCACATGCATCACTTTTCTTAGTTTTTGATGACACAAATATAGCTTCAAAAGGTTGACTAGCACCTGAAATTGAAGTTGACATAACAAAAAAGAAGAAAATAAATTCCTCAAAAGAAATTTGAGTATAACCTTACATTGTGAATAAAATGCCTTCGACTTTTCAGATTTATTTATTTTAACTCAACTCTGCAATCAGTTTTATAACTTTAGGGATGATCAAGATCATCTAAACCATCAAATGACTTCAATATGACACAGCAAAGAACTATCAATTATATGTTGCTACTGTTTATCCATGACATTTCAGCCACACTTAACCCTTCTAGTACTATTCATAAAGGAAAAGACTATAAGTTCTACTCAAGTTTCTCCATCTTCATTTTCAATTGTTCCCCACTACAATTTAGCTTTTCTAAATTTCACAGCACCTTTATACAGGTTCTATTTAGAGCTTAACATTGTCTCCATTATCATCTTCATGAACCAATTGGAAACTTTTTCTTTACTTTTATAAGGGTAAGTAAGAATGCAGAGAAGAATGAATAACATTTTTCATATACCATACTACACAACATTAGATGTCCAATAAAATTATTTGGAAGGGTTTCTTCTTCCTTGAGTGTTCAATTGGTTATGTTGCAGATACCATGAACCACATTATACCACGAGATGTTTACTTTAGCCATTTGTGGTAAGATTAAGAGCTATATTAAGGCAAACCCGTGCCATTTAATCAGCGAAAAGACTCCGAATAAGGCAGATACCTTTTGTTAAGCTTTCAGAAACATCCTTGACTGGGATCTTCATTATACTGGATGTAAGAGAGGAGATCGAGGATCTAACCTGTAGCCAATTTCCAATGATACAATTTGAGCATGTAACACTTTCTTAATTAATTTGTAGTAATATTTGAAAAGGAAACTTAACAAAACCTTGTCCGAGCACTTAAATATGGGATTTGAGACATCTGACCAACTCCATTCTTCATTATTAGTTGTATTTTTAACAATAGCTCCGTACTTGATTTGAGGAACATCTACTGGACTGCTAGAAACTGTATGAAGTTGAACAATTTAGAATAAACTAACACGTGTCATCACTCCAATATTTAGGGTCAAAGAAAAATTAAGCATCTAATGGTTAGTACCAGCAAGAATATTGTTCCCATCCAATGTAAGCAGACTCCAAGAGAAATTCGAGTTAGCAGGGGTGATCCGCAATATTTCTCCACTATATTTGATGAAAATGTAGAAAGTTGATCGTCATGATTTGCATAAAGATTTACATGAACATAACAAAAATGTATCCCCACTGTCATAGGTACCTCAACACATTGATGGAAAGTAAAACTTGATTGCTGTGCCATACAGAAGCTACAACCAAACTGTGGCCATCGGAAAGCCATGGATCACTGAGGATATTTGAACAGTAAAGCCCTGGGAAGCTGCCATCCTCCGCAAACAACACAACTGGAATCTTGAAAATTTGAAACAAAGGCCAAAATATTTAGCATAAGTTTGGGAGACAAGAAGACATTACCATGAAGCAATAAAAAACAAAATGAATATTTCCACATTTATTTTGAAAATGTTTTGGAAAATATAAAAATGAGTTCACAGGTTACGTCTGGGTGTTGCCTCAGACAACTAGTATTTGGTTTTTAAAACATTGCTAACAGCAAGAACTCCTCAGTACGAACAGCCTCATGATTCATGATATTGATACTAGACATGACGCTAGCCATCCATTCATTATCTTCTATGGAAATTGAAGCTAGAATTCAGAAACGATAACAAGGAAAACTAAGTTACTGTGCTTAACATGCTAACCACAGAGAACCAATTGGAAAATTCCTGTTTTTTCAGTAAACAAATTCTGAAATAAATTGTATAGATTTTCAACTAGAAGACAGCCTCATTCACCCATTATAGAAAAAGCTTTAACAAATTATTTCATGTAAAACCATAACACATGGTTAAAATTTATATTTTCCAAAGCTAGTTCTTAAGCATATGATAGTTGAGAAGTTCATACTCTTTAATAAAATGAATAAATAAAAGAGAAGCAACAGAAATAAATCTCCATGACATCCATTCAGATTAAAGTTAAACTAGACAAAAAAGGAAAAAAAAAATTACCACTTCATGAATTTTAGAAGATTGATAAAGCTTCATATCCTTAGGCCAATCAATTCTATGAAGTGAATTTGTAGCAGAATGGGCGCCAGAATCAACTGAACTTCTTGCAGATACAAATACAAGAAACTTTCCATCTGGGCTGGTAGAAAATTTATTCATAGGAATCAAGATCATAGAAATCAGATTCACACACTTATTACTGATAAGTTTTGCTTAAATTTTGGAGAAAAAAAAAACACAAATGCATGTGACTAAAAAAGACAAGTGATAATGTGTAAGATTTTAGGAGGTAACTAAACTTTCAGGAGGAAGTTTGAAATGATTTGGGCAGCTTTTAATCAGCAGAATTTCTCACACGTCTTACAAGGAGACACTGATAATGTAATGTAAGTTTCAAGGAATATATGCCACAAAGATTACTTTCATATTCTCCAAATAGTGGCAGTTGGCACAGAAGTCTAGGGAAAATAAGGAGCAAAAGATTACTTTTATAGAAGTAATCTTGCTAGGAAAAACAGTTAATAATGGAGAATCTAATGTATGTTTCAAGGAATATATGCCTCAAAGATTACTTTCATATTCTCTAAATACGGGCAGTTGACACACATTAAATTCACATACTTGTTACTGATAAACTCATTGCATAAATTTTAAAATAAAAGAGAAATATGAATGAACTACTTCCATATACTAAAACAGATAAGTGATAACATGTTCCATTTTAGAATGTAACTAATTTTCAGGAGAATGTTTGGAATGATTTTGGACAGCTTTTAATCAGAGCATAGTTTCTCACACATCTTACTTGGAAAAACTGATAATGTAATGAAAGTATCAAGGAATATAGGCCTTAAAGATTAATTTCATCATATTTTACAAAATATGTTATTTACACACCAAAAACTGGAAAACTAAAAATTCTACCCTTTTGTGGGGCTGGGGTGTGGGACTTTGTTTCAGCATATGAAATAAATAGAATAAAAGCAAAATGATTTTGGCTATTACCTGAACCGTGGATAGAAAGCACTACTAATGGTTTGAGTTAGGTTAACAGCCTGAACATCTTCAGTTGAGCTACATCAGTCAATACACCTTCAAACTTTAGTTCTGCACAACCAAACTTAATAAAAAGATATTCACTTTCAAAAGGAAAAGTAATACAGAAGTGACTTACTAAGTCTCAGTTTCATTTGCTTTTGACTCATAGTGTGGTGCTTTAACAGCATATAATGCACATGGCCTGTTATAGCAGTACTTAATACCAAGTTTTCTTGTCTCAAATGACCATCCAACAAAGACCAAATATTGCACAGAGCCTTCAATTGTTGGAGCCCACACAACTTGTCCAATACTCAAAGACTTGTCAATTCCTTTGACGGCCTGTACCTCTCCACTGCAAAATAACTGTTATAGTTAGCATTTCCTATCTAAAAAGTTACATCACTCATTATCAATTAAACATAAAACCATATATTATACAAAACCTAGTGATGTCGATGACAAAAAGGGCAGGCTGCCTCTTCCCTGCATACGTCTCTCCCCACTCCTCCTCCCATTCCCCTTGAGCTTTCCAGGTACCACAGTCCTTGTCTGAAGAACCACTTTTCTGGTAGCCACCCAGATCATTGAATGTGGGCTTTGCAGGAGCTGGCTCTTCAGCTACATACGCTATACAAGTTTCATTTAAATTCCAAGAGATCCCCTCAAACCTACAATAACACAAAACAGTAATCCAGCTCATAAATTTTAGGTGGTAACAGAGTTTTGTGCAGAAGTTTGATTTGGCGTATTTTGAATAAATAATTACTCATTTTACACGTCTTCCTTATAAAAAAACTAAGCAATTATTTCTCAAGAAATAAACTATTCCAAACAAGGATGTCAGTTTAATATTACTATTTAGCACTACTTTCTCACTCTACTTGTCACCTATTTCCATTCATAAATTAAAATTAGTTTCTACATAAATTAAAATTAGTTTGTAAGTTAATTGTAGAAACTTTATGAGTAAAAGATTTATTCGAACAGGCAAAAGAGCAACAATAAGTTTACCATCCATCAGTGTACACAGAACCGTGCTTGGATTGAGGAACATGAAACTCCTTTTCCAGTTGAGAGGAGCTCCAAATTTCAAAGCGGCAAGGACCTTCACTCTCGGGATTCCGAACAATGAGCAGCTTGGAGGCAGAAGGCGACGGAAGCATGGCGGAGACTCCGCTGAATTCGATCGGAAAGGGAGTCCAGTGAAAGGAAACGGTGGCGTCGGTTTGTCTGAGCAGGGAAGCGGAGACGATGGACTTCTTCCTCTTGTTGGTGAGAAGGTTGGGTTGACTAACGCAGAACATTGCCTGCGAAGGCATGTGGATGGTGTGGGAGTTGAAGAGCCATGCCTTGTCGATGGAGGGGATGGCGGTGAATTGGTGGAGTAGGTCGGAGTGAGAGGCGTACTCTTCTTGCTCCTTGGCTTGGTGCTCGTCGTCCATTGGTGGAACTGGTGAAAACGAAAAGCGTCTTCTGCTGCAGATTGAAGCAAATAGAATGAATGCATGATGAATGAAGGAATGAATGAATGATAACGAAATGAATGATTATTACGCAGTGAGTTGCAGTGATGAGCGTGAACAGTGAAGAATTGGATTAGGAATAAGATTAGGAATAGGAAGTTGAATCGGGAGAAATAAATAATTGGGTGATGCTGCTACTCTTCCACACCAATTACCCACGCTGCTCCTGCTACCAAACATCTTGCTCTCCATTTATTTTTAAAATATCTTATATTTATTATATAAATTTCCTTTTATAAAAATACAAGAATTTAAAATAATAACAAACTATTAACTATGTAATACAGATATATATAGACTTATAATTTCTAAAATATAAGAAATACATTAATTTATATATTATGTAACTATAAATTATATAAATTAATAATAAACATTAATGTATATAAAATATATGTTTCAGATTTTTTTATAGAAAATGTTTAATAAAATTGAATTTTAAAAAATTAATGTATTTTTTTTTTAAATTGTATTAAAACCGTAATAAAATTGTCAAAAATTTGACAAACATTTTTTGAATTAGACACTTCACCAACACGATGAATATTATAGAAGTGTTGATGACATGTATTCAATAGAGAAACACCATTTAAATGAGGAGTGTCCAAACTTTATATATATATATATATATATATATATATATATATATATAACAAATAATATGTATAATAGATATGAGAATTTACCATTGTATTGTATACCTTGTTCATTATGTTGAAATGATCTTGACAGGAAAAGAGTTGAGTTTGTAACAAATGGAACAAAATATTTACCAATAAAAAGCAAATAATATATAAGAAACAATCAAAAGGCAAATAGTATATAAGAAATAATAAATAATTGTATGTGAAGGTTACATTTTATGTTTAGGCATATTTACTAACTCTTTCTCTGATGTAATTTTTTTTTATATTAGTCTCTCTCTCACACCCAAGTTATTTTTATAGAAAGGTGAAGTGATAAAAGTTATAGGAAATGACAAAATTTATATTATATACATGATAAGACATGACTAACTAATTTTACATTGAGAAACTCAATCGTAGTTTGAATATAAAAAAAAATGAATTAATTCATTCCATTATATTACAAATTATATTTTAGCTTGTGAGTGTATTATAAATTGAATTGGGCTAAAATGATGGATGAACTTGATTATGGACCAAGAAGTCACGATTTCTTTTTATTTACCAAATATTATGTTTTCTTTCATTACCAAATAGGAAGGAAAACAAGCAAAATTAGAAAAAAAAAAAAAATGTTAAACACCACCATTTCCAACACGTTTCGAGTAGAAGGTAACAAATAGACTGGTTTTTCATTTTGACAATATAAAAAATAGTTGGTGTATCTTCTAATTCTTTGATTCTTGTGATTCACTTGCCCCGTTACAGTACTTATTGTGAAATTTCTCATTTTTTTCTTCTTATTTTTTTCTTTTTATTATTATATTTCTCTTTTTTAGTTTTATGTTAGTAATAACAAATCAAAATTAGTGATTCACAAGAATGATGACCTTAATTTCTTTAACAAAGTTAACTTGACATCATTGTTGATGTGCGCATGGGGAGGATGAAATGAATGCGGAACATTCTTGCAGAAAAGAGGAAAGAGATTGACAAATAAATAATTCTTTTAAGGTTTGTTACAGAGTTCTTATCTTATTATTATTTTTTTCTTTTCATTATTACAAAGTTATCTTGACATCATTGTTAATGTGGAATAGGATGAATGTGTTTTGAATACAACATTCTTATGGAGAAGAGGAAAAGAATTAGGAAATAAATATTTTTTGAAGGTTTGTTACGGAGTTTTTCATTTTATTCTTCTTTTTTTTTTTCTTTTCATTATTATATTTCTCTTTTTTAGTTTTATATTAGTAACAACAAATCAAAATTGGTTATGTTTATTGTGTTATAAATTTAAATTTGTTTAATATATTTTTACTGCAACTTAATTATTAAAATAGTAGGTTGAAACTCATAAATGATAAGGAGAAAATGTTTCTATCTTATTTTTACTTAGTGATATTTGATATTTAAAAGATATAAATACACATAATAATATACAATATAGTAATAATAATAAAAAATGTCTATTCAAAATCAAAA
>Ga0123342_1007857_pt1 | contig 13836 bp, 7 predicted proteins | sample Turbeawhitnodule_FD_89960 | JGI IMG/M metagenome (GOLD analysis project Ga0123342, IMG submission 89960) | Root nodule microbial communities of legume samples collected from Mexico - Turtle bean Mexico white nodule | ecosystem: Host-associated > Plants > Roots > Nodule | place: Mexico: Nepantla...
ATATTTGTATATATAAGCGGTGAGTGTTCCCATGTCACTATTATATGAAAATTGAACAACTTGATTTTAGAATGTGATTTATACAAATCTTAATTCTCTAATTAGATTTTAGTTGTGTTATTATATTTGTATATGTTAGATATTATTAGATTACTAGATATTACAAGATATTATAGATATTGTTAGATATTCCTATCTATGTAATGGGCTTGGCCCATATTTTCCGTATGTTTCTTTTTCTATATAAACATAACCCTATGTGTTCAATATACACAAAGGATTTTATACATTGGCTATCTCCTTGTGCTTGTGTTGTGTCAATTTTGTGCCAGAGTCAGAGCTTCATACCCACAATTTTTTAAATTCCGAAACTGACCCTAACAATTTCGTGATCTGAGAGTGTGCTACGGATTCATCAATCCGGAAGTGAATCATGTTGCATTCCGGATGAGGGGGTGTTCCGGAAGCAAAGTTTGCATAAATTATTGATTTCCGGATTGCTGAATCCAGAAGCCTAATTTCTATTACGGATTGGTGGATCCGGAATGATTTTTTTTCAATTATGGATTTCTGAATCGGAATGCATATTTTGAATTACGGATTAACGGATCCGGAATTGTTTTTTCAATTATGGATGTTTTGCATTTTTTTATTTTGGATTAACACTATCATTCATGTACTACCAGAAGCACCAATATGGGAAATTACCGGATGTGCCAATCCGAAAATTTACCGGAAGGGCCAATCCAAAAATTTACCGGATTTCATAATCCGGAATACAAATTTTTTTATTAATGTACAGTTTATATAGGGACAGTTTTGTCTTTACCCAACTTTGTGGGGGTGCAGTAAGAAAAATGTAGGGGTGCAGGAAGAAAGTGCCAAACTCAAAGCACAATCTTTTCATCAGGGTTATTTTATAGTCCGATTCCCCGTTTGGGTGGTGGAAAAGTGATGCAAAGTGGGTATAAGAATTCAAATTTCCAATTAACTTAGATTTTTTTTTTCATTTCACTCATGTTTCTGTATTACTCTTCTTTATTTTCTTTTCTTACTTTTTTCTCATATTTGAGTTTCACACACTCTGTCCAATGCTTGCTAGGTGTTCGATAATGTAGTCTGTCGGTAACAGGTATTTATTTGCAGGAACTGGATAGTTTAGCCTGTTGCATTCACTGTGTAATGGAGGATTCATCATTTTTTGATCGGATGATCACTCATCTCCGTTCAACTTGCAAGTATGAATTCGTGCATATGATGCTTAACTGCCAGTGTTAACTTGCTGTATATGACAGGTTTTTGTTATTCATATTTATAGTGTGGTGTAATTATAGTAACTTGATTTATAAAGCTTTCAAGAATAAAATACATTATTGTTCACTCAACATATCTTGAAATAGTGTTTTATCATCTTAAAAATATAATATTATCATCTTCGGTAACTTGGGGCTTGATAGGTTGTGCATATTGTAGTACAAAAAAAAGTTTTGAGTAGGAGAATTATATAGTTCTAAATGGGTTTTTGAGAGTTGATGACTCTGTTTAATTTCTTTATGTGTAATCTGTACTTTCTGCCAAGTAAGCACTCCTTGTGCTATAACTGAGTCATTTAAAATTTCTGTTTGCTTATTGAAAAATTCGTTTTTGTCTCTTTATTTTATCTTTATTAAGTACTTTTTAGTCTTGGATTGGTAAATATATTGAGATACCAAAAATATGTTTAATCTTTTTTCCAATCATGTCAATAAATCTTTGGAATCTAATTTCAAATCTGTATATATCACTAATGAAGTTCGGTAGGGATTGGCTATGGTACGGTAGTTCGCCTAAACTCCAGAAATAGCTGCATTGTTATGGCACAGTGCCTTTTTCATGGGATAGTTTTGCCTGTTCTTATTCTCTTTCTACTGTAAGGTGTTAATTTTCTTGGAATTTTGATAACTTAAGGTACTATACTGGTTATCCGAAGGATCTTGGACCATCTAGGGTTATTCATTTTACCTCTGAGCGTGAGTTTGTTGCACTTCTTCATGAAGGTTTTCCTGTAGTTGCTGCATTTACTATCAGGTCATCTGGGGTTAGCTTCTGAATTCTTATTCGGTTCTCCTTATCTGAACATGACTTTAGTTTTAATGCAAAGGAAAAGTGAAAAGATTTAGTGATAACTAATAACGATTAGTTATTTGATGATGCAGGGGGAATTACACACGACATCTTGACAAAGTATTGGAAGAAGCTGCTGTTGAGTTTTATCCTCATGTAAAATTTATGCGTGTAAGTTATTTTTCATAATTAATGTGCTCGTGCAACTGTTGGCAATCGTATCAATAACATCTCTCTTGATGCAGCATAGCACCTGTCCCGTTAGATTGAACTAGAATCACAAAAACATAAACACAGATGTACTCACATGGCAGTTTTCTTTTCTTTGTATTTTATTGCGTGATTATTATTATTTTCTTGAGTTTGGGCTATGTATTTTCTGTGCACTCTATAGCATGTTAGTGTGCATTGATGAAATGTTTTTTTTTTCTGGTGCTTTGCAGGTTGAATGTCCGAAGTATCCTGGGTTTTGTATAACTCGGCAAAAGAAGGAGTATCCATTCATTGAAATATTTCACAGTCCAATACAAGTATGGTGTTCCTTACCTGTTCATCACTATCTGATCACTTCACTGCATAAATTTCCTACTGGATAAGTTTTATAAAGTATTCTTTTAATGGAGTGGTTGATCAGAAAGGATGTATTCTGCAGCAGTAATATGGTTTCTATTCATATGTTAATCTGCCCATTGACTACCACTCCATGTAAATTCTTTTGTAATTTGAGACTTGTGTTTCTTTAAACAGGCAGACAAACAGGGAAGGGTAGCTGAACCGAATATTACTAAATATAATGTGAAAGTTTTGCCAGTAAGTTGTTTTTGTTCTCATTAAGTCTAGTTGCCACCTTGAGAATCCTTTTTCAGGCTAACTGATATCTATTACTAATTATTGTTATTTTGAATTTTTAACTCCTCTCAAACAAATAAGTATAATGAGTATATGTATAGGTAGTAAGAATAGTAATATACCATTAAGTCACTAGAAAACTTATCAAATTTGTTTGTACATGCCTGACATATACTCATTTGCATCTGGGAGATGTTGTAATAATTTATCCAATTTCAATTTAATTTTATGCACTTGCAGTTCAGCTACGACTTAAGTGCTTATGGACTTAGAGAATTCTTCAAGCGACACGGCATGTGGTCATCAGATTCAAAGTAAGGTTTCAGCGGAGGGGGTTGAAGAGCTACACCTGATCATACACTACCTATTTTATCTATCAGTAAATCATTACAAGTTCACAACTAAGGGCCAATATTATTTGGTTTTAGTCCTCGTCAGGGGCATTTTTCATTGTTCCTGTGTTGACATCTTAGTATTTCCTTGTCTATATTCTCCAACTTCTAGAGTAGAATCTACATGATGTTTCTCATCAAACCCAATTTGTCAATATTTCTATGAACTACTTGAATGCTAGAGGCTTCTTTGGAAAGCAAATAACTGTTTGTCTTAAAAGTTGCATTTATTTTTTTGGATATGCTATATATTCTTTTGTGTTCTAAGAATTTAGTGAGAAACTGGTCTGGTGATATATGTTTTGGGTACTCAGAATTTAGCATACTTTACCACATTTGATTTTGATAGATAATATAGTTATTAAACATTACATCTTATAATAACTTTAAAACAAATCTATATTTCTTCTATCAAGCCATATACTTACAATTATATTCTCATAATTTGAGGTTAAAAAATCTTTTTGTTTTTAAGTGTGTAACATTTTTACATTAGTTTCTAAAACTATAAAAGAAAAAAAAAAATCCTTAAAAGTACAGTAGTCAATCAGATAATCCCATTCTTTCAATGTAGGTTTAATTGTCTTGGAAGTTGTACAAACTTGGAAAGAAACATATATTTCTGTCTTATAGTAAATAATTAAAAATTATTAAAAATCAGATTTGTTTTTGATCAACAAAGAATAAATAAAATAAAATGAGACACTTAAGGGGTATCTCAACCTTTGTACAAAATCCCAAAAACAGGTTTCCTAGAATCCTGCCAACTAAGGATCCAACAAACATTGTACTACAGATCAAGATAAAATCCCAGACAAAGATAAAGAAACCCAACAAATACAGTTATATCACCCCACCAGAGAGGTCACATCCTCAAACAAGGACATGCATCCAACAACTAAATAAGGTCTTTGTCATCATGCTGGAGGACCTTACCTAAGAGTCAAACTCATCAAACCAATACAAGACACACCATCCAACAACTAAGTCATAACTTTGTAACAGGTTGAGTTGTACCAAAAGTCCAAGTGCTAACAACGACAAACCGATCCTTATGAGAAGGATACGTAAGACAAAAATACCCTACAAAATACACATAACAACCTCCTGAACTGGCCACAGTGGTAACCAGAAAACGCCACATAACCTTTTGCCACAGTTCATACACCGTAAAAATTCAGCACCAAACCGATAAGCGTACAACAAAAACACTTCCTTTACTGCAGCTCAGAACAAAGTCATCAGTCTGATCCTGCCAAATAGGAATGACCAAGACAACCTGCACATCCATGCAATACTTTCCAAGCCTCAGTCCAACCTTGCCAGATAGGAGTTATCGATGAAACTTGCACAAACCACACCACAACTACCAAGACTGGGAAAAAACGTTAGTTAAAAATGCAAATAATCAGACTTTCAAATACCTCATACAACAAAGAGGTTCCAGACACCAGTCTGAGTAAGAGAAAACAACCGATTTTTCTTTTATTGTGACCCAAGACCAAGTCTTCCTTTGTACCACAGTAAAAACCTCCACTAGATCCACCTACCCATTCTCAAACCCAACCCTATTCCTGTAATTCCAAATTTCACTCACAATACCTACCCAAATACCCCCCCAGCACCTGGTAACTGCGTAGTTTAGACCAATAGGTTTGAACATCCTAAAATGCATTTGTGCATCACAATGAAGCACCAAAGGGAGCCCCAGCCAAGTGAGACACATACCCCAAATTCTCCAAGAGATCTTACATTCAAAAAACAAGTGTCTTACCGACTCTTCTTCCACACCACACAGGGGGCACCAATCACTCATCAAAGGTATGCCACGTCTCGAAAGATTGTCCTTAGTAGGAATGACATTATGTAACACCCTCCAAGCCATAAAATGTGTCGAAGGTAAGGTCTTTAGAGTCCAAAAATTCCCGAATAAATCCTCCCCCACTACGGACTCCTCCCCCATGAGACACTTATATGCTGCCTTCACAGAGAAATCCGTATAATCCACATCCCTCCAGAGCCATTTATCGGGTTTAGCTTCACCCTCTCTTGTTAACCTTTTGTTATCCAACAACTGCATTAGAAGATCAACCAGACTGGATTCCCACACAAAAGGATTCCTTATCCACCGCAACTTCCACGACCAAATATTATTATTCCAACCCCCAACTTGTGAGAGAGTACAACCAGTATCTAAGGAAATTGAAAATAGCCTAGGGAATTTGTGCAGTAGAGGAATGTTTTCCAACCATTTATCCTCCCATAATTTGATTTCTTTCCCATCTCCTACTTCCCATAGACCTCTGTCTTCAAAATCATTTCCCCACCCCTGTACCATACCTTCCTAAGGTCCCTCCACCACATCGACTCCTTACAAGACTGATATTGAGATCTTAATCCCCTCCAACCACCATACTTAGACTCTATAATATCCTTCCATAAACTACCCTCTTCAGACTTAAGTCTCCAAATCCATTTCCCTAGAAGAGCCAAGTTAAACTTTTCTATGTCAATGACCCCTAATCCGCCTTTATCTTTCGATTGACATATCTTATCCCACGCCACCCAAGCAATTTTCCTGTTCTCTGAACCCCAATCCCACAAAAAGTTTTTTTGTATTCTTTTCACTTCCCTCATCACAGTTGTCGGCATACAAAATATGGAGACATAGAAGAACGGTAAGGACGTAAGCACCGATTTGATAAGACATAATTTGCCTGCCAAAGAGAGGGTTTTCCCTTTTCACACGCTCAGCCTATTCCGTAACTTAGTGATCACACCATCCCAAAAGGCACACCTCTTATGATTCCCACCTACCAACACCCCCAAGTAACTGAAAGGTGCCTTCATAATGTCACAATTAAGGATAGAGGCGAAAATCATCGTCTGATTCATATTCACACCCACTCAACCAACCTTACTCTTGGAATAGTTAACCTTAAGACCAAAAGCAAGTTCAAAGCATTTCAGAATAGCCTTTAAAGTCATAACACTTTGGATTGAGGCTTTACAGAAGAATAGAGTGTTGTCTGCATATTGCAGCATGCTCACCTTTACTTGCTTTTCCCCGATTTCAATACTTTCTACTAACTTCTTTTCTTTCGCTTGTCTAACTACCCCTGCAAGTCCTTCAGCCGCAATTAGAAAAAGGAAAGGTGTTAGAGGATCCCCTTGTCTTAGGCCCTTCAAAGGTTTAAACTCAGTTGTTGGGCTTCCGTTTACTAATACAAATATTGAAGATGATTCTAAACAGTTTTTATCCAATCAATCCACTTACCACAGAAACCCAATCTTCCCATCATGTAGTAAATAAACTCCCAGCTTACTGAGTCGTATGCCTTTTCATAATCCACCTTAAACACCACACATTCTTTCTTTTCCCTTTTTACCTCATCCAGTGTCTCGTTAGCCACTAGCACGCTTGTTGAACCAAGTGTGTTCAAGCTTTGAAAAATCCAAACCCTTTGAAGGTTGATGAAAGGTTGGATGTGCTTGTTGTTGCTGAGCTGTCTTTTAGATAGGATCTTGGGTAGATTTTATGTATAATCCACTCTTAATTGAATCCAAAGCATAAACATTCTCAAACCTTTTAAAAGAAAAGTGTTTTTCAAACTAAGTGAAAAATAACCTGTTGTTTTGTCGAAACAACCAATTGTTTTATACTTAGGTGTTTTTAGAAAGGTTGAAAACTGCTTTCAATTGTTGACTTGCTGTCAAACCAAAACAACCGATTGATTCGTGGAAACAATTGATTGTTTGTTTTGGGACCATAACAGATAACTGTTTTGTGCTTTGACTGAGCATTGAATGTTTTTTTAACCATTTACGTTCCAATTTTTAATGTTTTGACCAATCTTTAAATGTAATTAATAGTTTGTTAAGACTATGCAACAAACAACTTTGTTTTAAATACAGGAAAAACAGATTTGTGTTTTTCAACTGATTTGAGATTTTGAAAAGTTGAGAATTGCTTAGAGATTGAATTGATCAAAGAGTGTGAGATAGAATTTTCATCTTGTATTGATTTCAGATTTGTTATGTAACAAGTGTAATCCTTTGTACTTTTGAAAGAAACCTTCTGTGTATTGTTGAGAAGTGTTGTGTGTTCTTGACGGGATCAAGATCAACATTCTTACTGTTGTTGTGCTGGACCAAAGGAAGTGTGTGTCTTGAGGGGATCAAGATCACTTCTTTGGTTGTGTTGTAAGTGATCTAGGGTTGATTGCTTAGTGGATTCCCAGTGGTTTCTGAGAAGACTGGATGTAGCTCTAGGTTTAGAGTAAACCAGTATAAATCTCTGTGTGCATTTTCTCTATCCTTTAACTCTTTAAATTCAGTTTTTATATTTGTAAACTGGTATAAACAATCGATTGTTTCTGCGAAACAACTGAATGTTTTTCTGGTGCTGTGCTTTTTGCTTTGTGTTTTGACAAACTGATTTCTTAATCAAGTTATTCTCGAAGTAATTTCATTATAGGCTTAAAAGATTTCGAAAACCCTCTTTAAACCATTCACCCCCTTCTAGTTTAAAACCATACATTCTAACAACGCTATCCAACAAACCTCTTCCTTCCAAGAAAGCAGACTGTCTGGAATCAATAACTTTGTTTAGAACCCTTTTTAACCTTGAAGAGAGGATTTTAGAGATAATTTTATACACACAGCCCACCAAAGAAATCGGTCTAAACTCATTCAGTTGTTGTGGATTTGCAACATTTGGAACAAGGGTAATAAAGGAAGCATTAGAACCTTTCGGCCAACTTCCACCCTCTGCAAACCTTTGTACCGCACTTACAACATCTCCTATTAAAATGTCCCAACAGAATTTTATAAAACCAAAATTAAAGCCATTCGGTCCAGGACTTTTGGAACTGTCACAATTCCAGACTGCCTCCTTAACTTCCTCTTTAGATATGCTTTCAACCAACATTTCATTATCCTCCCTAGATATGCCCTTAAACCGAATATTATCCAATCTAACTAGAGGACTTCCCCCCACTGAATCTGCCCTAAAAAAAATTCCTTCACTCTAGCTTTTACTTCGGTTGGGTCTTCACACCACTGATCTCCGACTTTGAGACCATTAATCCCGTTAAGCATCCTCCTCCACTTAATGCTTGAATGATAAATAAATTAACAATGAGATAACAAAATAAATTAACATTTTAAAATATAGTCTTAAATAATTAAATGATAAGGATGAGATTATTTTGTTTTAGTACAAAATAAAAAATTATAATATTAATATAATAACTTTAGTTTTATTTAAACTTAATTAATAATTAATATAATGGAACATGCACCCTTGTTTCTTAAAAACAAAATTAATGTTAATATATAATTAATAAAATTTAAATATTAAAAATAGAAAGTAAAGGATAAAGAACTTTTTGAAAAATTAATTACACATTAACATTAATTTTTTTACTAAATAAATGTAGAATTATAAAAACTACCATGTTCAATCATCTTAACTATTAATAAAATTCAAATAAAATTAATAAAATTAAAATTGTTTATCAATACTGTAATTTTTTGTTATTGTATTAAAAACCGAATATAACCCTACTTGTTATGGAGTGTTTATCCATAAAATATTTTAATTGTGAATACACGGCATATGCTTTTATGATAAAAATGTGAAGAGCAGAACTCGGAGTAAGATATAATAGTTGTATTATAATTATTTTTGTTGATTTAAAATATAAAATTATTTCACCAATGATGATTGAGTTTTATTAATTTTAGGAAATTAAAAATGTTAACAATATTTATAATTTTTATATTGAAAATACCCGTGACAAAAATAATTATTTGAAAAGTTAATGTTTTTCTAAAACATTAATTATATTGTAATTCTTAACTAAATAGTTTAAAAATAACTATATTCCGACTAAATGCCTTTGATGATTATCGAACCATTTATGTAAAATAAACCATGTTATTATGCTCTAAAGGCGAGAGAATGAAAAACAAAAACCAAGAGGGTTCTTACAACCTGCGACTGCGCGATCAAAGGCAACAAAGTTTGCATCTGATTCTGAGAAGACGAGGTTTCTCTACCTGTTCACTTTACAATCTGTAAGTAGCTGCGATTTTCTTTCATTCTTTATTTTCGGTTTCCCTTATCTTGTTTGAAGCCTTTGATCGACCTATCACTTCCCCTATTCTCTTCTCAATTCACTTCATTTTTCTTCATCATTTCCTTTCCAATTTCACTTTTATCAACTGGTGTGTTTAAACCTTTTCGGAATGCCGTCCAATTTGGTTTTCGCTCGTGTGATTCTGTTTTTACTCGTTTTCCCATTGTTTTCCTTGTTTGGACCAATTGAACCGATAAGTTTAATTTTCTTGTCTTATATGTGTAATTTGAATAGGTATTATACATGTTTTGTGGGTCCTTATCATTATGATTGCAGTTTCTTTGGATTTGAGAAGCATATTAGGGTTCACTCGTGAAAAATGAACAGTAAGAACATATAGGCAATTAAAGCTTCCTTGTGGCTCTTTCTTCTTTCGAATGATCTCGCCGTTTTCTATGTGTGAATGTGAGAATGTAAGGTGGTGTTCTTTTTCTCATTTGTTAAATATTGTCAAAACCATAGTGTAACCTAATTGTAATATGTATGTTTGGCGTGTTAGTAGCTTCTTGCGCTTTCTCAACCTATGCCTGGACTAGTCTTTAGGTTTGTTATTTATTCTTTTATAACTGCTGTGTTGTTATTCTGACTGTGTGACATTTCTTACTTTTTTTGATTAATTGAGGACTTTGCATACCAAAATAGTAAAAATGAGATTTCAATAATCACCTAAATGATGCGTTAGTTTGTTTTGCTACTAGTTTCTTTGTATTAAAGAATGAATTTACTCTCTGAACTCTAAAGTTCATTGACTTTTTTCATTGAAATTGATGGACTTGATTCTGGTTACATGGAATTGTGGTGTGACCTGTTTTGTTTTAGATTATATATGATAATGTTTGGTGCTGCTATGTGATGTAACTTCACATTATTTTTCTTTTTCTTTTCTTCTGAAGTTGCAGGCTTCATATTGAAACCTGACACTTGAAGGGAAGCTACTTGGTCAGGTATAACAATTCTGTTCTTTTGTTTGTCGAAGAACACTGATGTTTTTTCTTGATTAATAGATTGCGAATTTAATTGATTAGAAAAATCAAATTCTTACCTTTATTAATTACATTGCTATGTTGTTAGTGGCGCCCTGGCAGATGTTTACCATTATAACAAAAAACATATAAAACAGTTCACACCCTTTTACCCAACACCTTAAGTTCTTTGGAATGCTGGTTCATAACAACCTCGACCTTCTAGAGAAAGATTTGTCCATTTTTTCACTTTAAATATGGCGATGCAAATAATCTGTAGATGTAATGTTGGATGAGGTGAATCTGGTCCCATATATATGAGGATGATTGTTATTTTTAGGAGGAAAGTCTGCTGAAGATCTTGTTTTCATTTTAAAGGCATCTGTATTTTTCCGTTAGCAATATGTAGTTGTCTATAACCTTATGCGTCTCCTTTCTTTACTTCAAAACGCACAAAAGATTAATGTTCTCGGGGTGTGGGGTTGGGAAAGGAGAGGAATGATGCAGTATTGTTGTTTTATAACTGCAGCCTTTTAGTTACCTGCACTCTTTAGGCCCCGATGATTGATGATCTTATTATTTTTATTAAACTTTTTAGGAGAAATTTTATAAGGGAGTAGAACACTTTTTGTATCTTATTTATAAAGTAGGTATCCGAACTCTAATAAGCAATCAAGGTGTTGAATTCAAATTGTAAGAGAACAACTATTCATACTGAATTTTTCTATATAGTTATGTTCCACACTGAAATGAACTAAAATTGTCTTTCAGAAGAAAGTCATGGCAATGAACTATGCCAGATCTATAAGATATATTCTTACAACCAAAGAGGCAGTTAGGGTTGCATGCCAAAGAACTTTTGCCACCGGTAAAGCAAAGAAAGGATCTAAAGGGGGTGGAGCTGCTGATGCACCCAAGGCATCAACTATTAGTAAAGAAGTAAAGTCAAGCACAGTTGTAGGTGCTAACATTCTGAAGGAAGGAACTGATCCAAAAATCCTGCTTGATTCAGACTACCCTGACTGGCTGTGGCATCTGCTTGATAAACGCCCGGCCCTTAGTGAACTGCGTAGGAACAATATTGAAACACTAGCTTATGACAATCTAAAACGCTTTGTTAAGCTGGATAACCGGGCAAGGATCAAGGAGAATAACTCTGTGAAGGCAAAGAACTGATTCCAATGGTCAAAAAGAGAAACTAGGGGATGGGGGGTTGAAACTACAGTGTGTAGTTCATTTCACAAAGGTGGGACATTGAGTGTGTTCGTATTAACTGACAACTTTAATATAGGACCCTGTTTATTTTGATGCTAGTTTTTTTATTATAGGTAATTATTTCAGTTTAAAAATACACTTAAATCTAGAAATGGTTATTTAAAAGATAAAATGATCAAAATTTGTATATATTAAAAAAGAGATTTTTTTTATTAACATTGGCCATGTGTATTCATATGTCTATTATATTATTTTTATAATTTTATTACTTTTGTAAATATTAATTTAAAAAATGAAATTTAAAATCAATATATATATATATATATGTATATAATTTTATCAAAATAATATTAAAATTTTATATAACTGCATTTAAAAAAAATGATTTAACTATTTATTTTATTAAATAAATAAAGAAATTATTTTTATTTATTAAAGAGTAAATTATATAATTAAAAATGACACTAAAAAGTTAGGAAATGATGTGATGTTACATAATGGTATAGATGAATAATTAATAATAATAAAAATAATAAAATTTAAAATATACATAATTTTGTAAAAAACTATATTAATTTTTTTAATATTTAACTATTTATTTTATTAAATACATAAATAAATTATTTTTTATTTATTAAAGAGTAAAATTGTTCAAATTAAAAGATTATATAAAAAAAATTATGAAATGATTATCTTCTTTATATAATTATAATACAATAGTATAGATTATAAATAAATTTTCTTTATTTATAGATAAATTATTTTATTATAGATAGTTATTTTAATTTAAAAAAAAAGTTAACTCTAAACAAAAAGTTACTTGAAAGGTAAAATGTGACATTGTATCTATGCTAGTATATTTAAAAGTTATTAACTCAATAATTATTAATTATATATTTACATTTTCATTTTGTATATCGGAAAAACTGAATATCACTTATTTTATAAATTTTTTTTCAAAACACAGTTGTATGGATTTTATAAACTTTTGTGTGCTGCTTGATTCCAAATTTAGTTTGAATTGAACAAAAACTTAAATAGGCATGTACTCTGAATATATATAATTTGGACTAATTAGTTAGAAATTATATTTGATGCAATAAATAAAAATAGTTGGAGTATTATTAGAAATTAAGAATAAATTAATAGAGTGAGAGCAATTATTTATTTATATATTCATCTCAAAAAAATTATTTAGTGTTATTGTGAAAAGGAAAGTGCCAAAGCAAAACCCTTCACAAGACTCTGCCACCGTGGCTGACACCGTTCCCCGTGCTCTCTGTCGCCATCCACGCCGGTGCGATATCAGGTTTTCCAATCTAAACTTCTTCTTCTTCTTAGAACAAAAACGTGGGATCATTGTCCATGTAGGCCGTGTTTATAGTGTTGGAGAGTGAGTAGCAAAGGGGAGAATGGATATTGGATGAGGAAATGATTAGGCATTTGTCTTGGGAGTGATGAGTTTGGCGATGTTGAAACTGATAGTTTTGGCGGCGGCGGCGGTTCTAGAGGCGGCGCCTCTCGCGGCGTAGCTCATCAGCGTTCCTCATACGGGGCCTGCTCCCGCGAGGTCCTCACAGCGGCGACGGTTCTCGCGCGGCGCCTGAGAGTGTTGCTGTGGCGCGGCGACACGGTTTTGCGGCGGCACGGTGAGGCCTATAGTGGCGCCGTGTTACATGTAGTGGCAGTCACGCTCTTCTCTCACACCACACTCACGTTCCCAATTTTACTTTTTTTCTCATATGCCCAATTTTAATTTTAGGGTTGTTATGGGCTGCTGTCCCTTCTCCTCCCTCTTGCTATGCATGTATCTCCCGATTCGATTTACGATTCATATTTATCTTTCTGATCTTCAGAAAGATCTCGATTTTGACTACCATGATCACTAGAAATTGATATTGATTCTGCAAAAACGATGCTCCAGAATGCCCATGTTTAGAATCAAAACTTATTTCTCATCTTTAAACTTATTGAAATGGTTTCATTGATATTTAGGGTTTTTGGCTGTGTTTAATTTGGGTAGGTTGATCGGATAAGCTTTACTGATACGTGCTAATTATTTTCAGTCATACATTGTTACCTTTGTTTGTTTGGCTAATGATGTTTAATTTATAGATAATTCATATAATTTCTAAACACTATAGGTATGGGAATCAATAAAACAGAAGTAAA
>Ga0123342_1007858_pt1 | contig 13833 bp, 10 predicted proteins | sample Turbeawhitnodule_FD_89960 | JGI IMG/M metagenome (GOLD analysis project Ga0123342, IMG submission 89960) | Root nodule microbial communities of legume samples collected from Mexico - Turtle bean Mexico white nodule | ecosystem: Host-associated > Plants > Roots > Nodule | place: Mexico: Nepantla...
AGGTCACATATTAAAGTTTTGTTATAAAATATAAATGTATAACATAGTTTACAAATATTATTGGATTTGAATAAATGAATAACCAAAATGTAAAATTATAAATGTGGTCTAAATGTGCAATTACGTTTTAAACTACTTTGAAAATGTTGTCTAATGCGTAATTTTATAAATTAAGATGTATCTCAACAATTTAAAATTATTAAATATTGTCTAATGTATTTCATAATTACCTCATTAAAAAATTGTTGTCTAAAAATATTGACAACATGTAAATAAGTGTTGTCTAAAAAGATAGACAACATGTAAATAAGTGTTGCCTAAACATTATTCTACCAATATGCAACACTGAAAATGCGTTGCCTAAAAGGAGGACAACATGTAAATAAGTGTTGTCTAAAAAGACAGACAACATGTAAATAAGCGTTGCCTTTACCAATGACAACATTTTATAAAACGTTGCCTAAAGTAATAGGCAACATTGAAAAGCATTGCCTAAACACTGTGAGAAAAAGCGTTGCCTAAACTTTTTTTCGAAAAACGTTGCCTATTCTACCAATATAAGGCAACGGCTGCAAAAAAGCGTTGTCTAAACCTAAGCCCACGGCTGCATATTCCACGCCTAAAAAAGTGTTGTCAAACTGTTGCCTAAAGTTAAGGCAACGCTTTTCCTACTTTAGGCAACATATTTTAGCTGTTGTCTAAGGTAAAAAAATGGTGTAGTGGCAAGAAGAATAAGGAGTTTAAAAAACTCCATTTTTATGGAGAATTAATTTATAACTTTTCTTCCAAATTTCCTAGTCTTATAAAATTGTACAAAGTAGTATAGGCTTTATTTTGGGCTTGTATTTCGGCCATTATCTTGGGCCATGTTTTACGCCAATTAGAGTAGGGTGTAAATAGAAGAAGAAAGAGTCTAGCTAGAGTTACAATTGGGCCTCCTTGGACCCAATGCAACTCTAGACTAGCTGAAGAGTTTTTAGGGTTAAAGCTTGCACCTTGGCTACCCATAGCACTATAAATATAAGTGTTAACCCCCTTGTGAATCATATTTGAATTGATAAAGAAAAGTTGCCCAAGTTGCTAACTCATTTGTCTTCAAATTCTCACTGTCAAGTTTGCACTTCTAATAGTGTTTTGCTGGAATCTTCCTAGGAGTTGGCCTAACCTCTCTTAAGCTTCATTATCATTCTCCATCCACCAATACTTCACAGTTTCTTTCACCCATTTTAGCCACCCAATCCTACCAAATTCCACACCCCAATATACAAAACAAAAGACTCATAGCAATGCAAGCTAGAATTGCATCAATAGGCCTTGTGGCATATGCAATTGTTTTGCATCCTCCTTTAGCCAACATGCACAATATTTTTCATGTATCCCAACTAAGGAAGTATGTACCTGATCCTAGCCATATCCTAAAGTTTGATTCAGTTCAAGTGAAATAAAATCTATCATTTGAAGTGAAGCCAATCAAAATTTAATATTCACAAGTGAAACAACTTCGTGGAAGAAGTATTCCCACATGCGATCTAATCTCTGGTGATTCTACCTGGGAAATAGAAGAGGGGGTACAAGAATCATATCCTAATCTCTTTCTTGATAAGCTCTTTTTCAGGACAATTTTTTTTGTAGTTGAGGATAATGTAAGACTTGAAGAAGAAAAAAAAAATGAGAAACCAATTCGCTCAAGCAAGATATTTTGCTCCAGCTAGCCTATAAATATCTTTTCTTTTTCTTCTTTTCTTTGAATACTTTTTTTTATATTAATATAAGGTGAATATGAGTTTTTATAATCAATTCAATTGTGAAATTCCCAAATGGTATGTGTGATGGATGTGAAAAATCTTAAATGATGTATGAGTAATTGAACGATATTGTATAATGAAACTTGTATAAAATTGATGTCAAACATTTGGGATAACATATGAGATGTCATGTAATGGTACACTAAGTATGAAAAGTCTATGTTTTAATAGAAATTCGCTAACTTCACTAATGATCTATGTTATATAGACTAAGGCATCAGGAGTTGAGAAGCTAAATAGAGAGTTCATACACACAATGACCTATTGAGACACAAGATATTGGATGTTTGGACTTACCCTTATCCTATAGGTGTGGATTAAATGTTAGTCTCTAGTAGAGGCATATGAAATTGTTCCTGCCGGTTGACTCGATTATCTACGCGCGTCTACGACGATTACACGCCCAATTGCCTCTACCTTCTTTCGTGCCTTCTCTCGATCAAGCACATGAAATCACAAGGACAAAGGGCGCCCTAGAGGCCGTTTGCACTTCGACGCTCAAGTCAGTGTAGGGCTAGGAAACACCAAAGGTAAGTTGTAAAAAGCTCTCTATGTGTGTTAGCGTAAAGCTGCATATGAATCGTGTAAAGTGTGCGTAAATGTGAAATGTACCTTATTAGGTTTATCACTACCCTTTATATAGTCTAGGGTTTCCGTTGTTTCCACTAACCATAACTAGGTTTACTGAGGGTGTGCCTTAGCGCCGCTATCACCCACTCTAGGGCAATCTAGCGCGTAAGGCTCCCATACTAGAGTGCAACGTCTGACAGATGACCACCTGGGTACCACCTTGTGTACCTAATCTCTAAGGCCATCCGTCCTGGGAGTGCCTTAACTGTTCACGTGCCATGCATGCAACTCACCCTTGGAACGTGACCCTCACGGGTCGTATCTCTTTCAATGGCTCTTCACTTGTGTTACGCCTGAACGTGCCATCCACACCACACGCATGGATCCCTCATGATCTAGGCTTCTCCTTAACTGATAACTGGTGTGTGATATGGGATCCACCTTTCGTGACCCAGCTCTGTTGTTCGAGTCACCGATGTCCGATCTGTCATCGCCCTCGCTATACTGCCGAGGACACATCAGCACATCCTGGTGATCAGTCTCTAACCACTCTTCGGCACCTTGGCTCACATGCCTTGCGAGACATTGGCCCAGCCGCGCTCGTGGGACCCAGCTTACGTGACCCCATCATTTCTAGCAGTCAACGACACCCAAGGACTGGTCGGTACAGAAATCATTATGATTGAAATGAAAATAAAAGTATTGGGGATTGAAAGAAAATCAAGGTATTGTGATGCAAATGGATCTATGAGCAGTTAGTATGAATAAAATGAAAATGATTTAATTAAGCAATTGATCCATGTTATAAAATTTTATTTTCGCTAGGTTATACCCATGCTTTTCTTGTTGTGTTGATGCAGGTGCAAGAGTGTCTGGAAGGCCATAGGGTTTTAATTTGAGCTTTGAAATGTAATTATTTGTATTTATATATATCCTAATAATGTATTAGGAACATTTGAAAGACTCTAAGCTTGTACATAACCGTGTAGAACCTGTATTATAAAAGTTAGGTATTTTCTAGGGTGTTACACAACATATTTAAACATTTTTACAATAATATATTAAAATATATTTATTTATTATAAAACTAAAAGTATAATATATTTTATAGTTCAAAATGTATCTATTTACTTGTAATATTATTACAGGTATTTTTTAGGTGATTTACTAATTTACTAGATCGATACTGACTTAATTAAAGAGAAAGAAAAGGAAAGTATTTTTCTTTATGGACTACTAATTCATTACGCATTTTAAAAATACATTATTTGCATAAGATTTTTAAGGAAAATAAAAAGAGAGAAGGATTGTGCCTTTTGGTAACAACGAAAAAAGTTATCAAGAGAGAAAAAAGAGAAGACAATAATAACCGGTGTGTCCGACACAGAAGAGTTAGGCTTAAGAAAATGTTTTATGCCAATTATTCTTTGTGGTTTATTCTCTCTATTGTTTGATTTTTGTTTTATTATCCATCCTATCAGGGAAGATAAATTGTTTATATTGATTCTTACATGTTAAAAAAAATTGTAGTGTACTTATTAATTTTTATTACTGGAAGTTTTTATTGGACTAATTGGCTCACATTAAGAGTTTGTTAGTTTTTATTTTCTGTATAGTACATCCCATTATTTTGTCTCTTATTATTTTTTGTTATTTGATACTTTTCAATTATTTATATAAAGAAGAATTAATCTGAATTCTTTTTTTCCTTTTTTGTATTTGATTTTCTCAAGAGTATTGTGACAGAAATGATATCATTGTTAGAATTAGTGGCCAAAACATGAGGGGTGAATATTTTCTCAAGATGTTTGCAAAGTTTGGAAGTAGAGTGAAAAATTCTGAAAAATCAACCAATTGATTTTCTGTTCAACTGGGTAAAAATTTAGTTTTAGAGTTCTTTACATAAATTCAAATCCGATTGTTTTCTCGAAACAACAGGTTGTTTATACCAGTAAAGAAAGAACAATGATTAAAACAATATAAAAGAGAAGGGATAGAGAGATTCACACACAAAGGCTTATACTGGTTTACTCTTAACTAAGATCTACATCTAGTCCTCAGCTAACCACTAAGAATTCACTAAGTAATCAAAACAAGATTACAAACACACACCAAGAGTGATGATTTTGAACCCCTCAAGAACACACACCACTCATTGGCAACACCATAGTTTTCAGAAACCCTTTTCTGAAATTGCCTTACATCAAGTACACATAATTACAGTGTTAAAAAGAAAGGAAATAGAGTACGCTTGGGCTTTACAAAGTAGAAGAACAAAAGTATACAAAGACCCAGTCCTATTCCACACATAAGTGATAATCCAAAGCTCTTGATCTCTTGAAAACATTTTTAATAATCTCTCTTTCTTAGGTTCTTGAAAAGATCATAGTATTTATATAGACTTAAGCAAGTGGTTAAAACTGTTAGATCATAAATCAAAAGCAGTTGGAATCATTTAAAAATAGTTTCAAACTCTTAACAAAATTTTGTTATAAAAACAACATATTGAAATAAATTTTCTGTTAAGGATTTCATAAAACAACCAGTTGTTTTATCGAAATAACTGGTTGTTTTAGTTTGATAGCAAAGACAAAACAAACCATAGCTTTTACAAATCATTTTGAAAATCACTAAGTGTCAAACAACCAGTTGTTTTGACAATTCAACAGGTTGAAAAACATGCCTCAGCCTCAATACCTTTGAGTAGCTGCTTTTTCAACTGGCTGATTAGAAAAACAACTAACTAAAATTTCTCAGCTTTTAAGAAAACATTTATTTCAAAAGAGATGAAGAGTTAAGTGAGTTTGGATCAATACAAGGTGTGAATTAACAACTCAAAAACTACTAGACAACACACACATAGCAGCAGGGTCTTCAAGATTTCCACATAGATTTAAAGGCATTAAAACATCTTGTTCAACAATCATAATAATAAATTATGATTTGTTAGATTTATAATGATACCTGCGTGAATAACGAAATAATTTTATTTTAATTTAAATAAGTTAAGTTAGATAAATATTTTGATATTTTTATACTATTTGTCTCGTACATTATAAGTTTTTAGAAAATTACATTTATCGAAATATATTAATGTTTTTAAAAAGATGTATAATAAATATTATTATTGTCTTATATTTTTTCTAACCCTTTTAATGGGTTAGAAAATCACGTGTACAATGATATCAAATTTGGAATATGAAACAATTGCATAGACTTTGAAATTACAAGTCTTCACAAAATTTATAAAAGACAAATTAAACTTTTCTTTTCGTGCTTTTGTTAAAATGTCATGATTTTACGTAGACTTTTCTTAAACATGAAAAATAATGAGATTTTATAAAAGGAAATAGACATAACTTTCTAACCTATCCTTTCACCATTTAAGGAAATTAAGCAATCACATAAATTAAAGTAAAACAAATGCAAATATTTAAAATTTAATTGTACATTCAAGGAAAGTCATCAAACTTCATTTATAGTTTGAATGTTTTGTAGTAAGTAATGCATTTATAACATTGATTTGATCGAGTTGTTTTACATAATGCATTTATAAGATTTGACAAAATGGCAGGACTATGTGTACACTGTTTTTAATATATACAATGTCTCTTTTTTTTCTTTTTAATTGTTAAAATAATTAGAAATACTCCCACGTAAACTTAGGTATGACCCTAGTTATTCGAGTTTAAAGAATAGAATTTAAATAAACTGAAAATGAAAAACACTTTGTTTCTTTTAAAACTGATTGATCAAGCTTTGTGTAGGAATTAAGGACCGATCTTAACAAAGATTCTAAACAACCTAATCTAAACCCAAATCCAGAAAGCAGCACAGTTTCAGGCTTCATGTGGATTTGATACATCAAAGCTTTCATCTTCAACAATCTCCCCCTATTTGATAGAGACAAATCCTTGGGATGCTTTTAGGAATGTTCTTTGTTTAGAATATGTTGAATCCTACATTCATTTGAACAAACACAGGGTAATCCAATCCAAAACAGATGTACACCATACACTAGTTCTCACTAGGTGATTTCCAGAAGGAGCATCATCCACAATCAGATGAGAAACCAACAATCATACAAGAATGCATAAGAGGAGTCGGTTATTTCACAGAGATAACCGGTTAAAATTCTGTAAACCAGAGTTTTCAGCAGTTTTAAAACTTCAAATTTAAACCAAATTTAAACCAGTTAAGCAGTTCATCACAACAATGTTCAAAGCAATAAAGACACAATTAAGAACATTACAAATCCCAACAACATTTCTCCCCCTATTTGTCTCATCAAATAGACAAATGGTAGGATTAAAAACAACATAAGGAAAAAAGAAAGGCTATCCTCTCTTTCAAATTGCAGTTCCAAAATCTGTCTTTGGACTTCCTCAATTTTATCATCCAATGTTGAAAAGCGTGTATCCATGCTGTTGAACCTTGACTCACACATGTTATAGAGATTCCATTGATTGTCAGCAAAGGTATCCATATGATTGATCATTAATCTTTCAAAAGATGACATGGTAGGCATCCTCTCATCCATATTGATGTCATGATGTTCACCTTCTTGAGTTTCAGCAGCAGGTTCATCTTGCATTGTTGCCTCTTTAGGTTCATCACCTTCATTAGTTCCACTTGGGCCAGCTTGGTCACCATCCTTGCTCACCCATCTTCCACCAATCTTAGTAAATCCCATCTTACTTAGGGATCCATTATTGATCTCGCTGGAGGGCTTGATTACTTCTACTAGCTCCCCTTTTATATCCACTTCAAATAATGAAGAAACTTAGAAATCAAAATGGCATAGGGATAGGGAAAGTCACATAACCTCATGGCTTTTTGCATGTGCTCTTTGATTGTGTGAATCCAGTTGATCTTTACTTTGTTCATGATACAGTAGATCAAAAGGAGATCTTCTTCAGATAGGGTTGAATGGTTGCTCCCCCTAGGTGTGAGAATCCATGAAACTATGAAGGCCACAAGCCTTTCATCAAGCTTTAATCCACCAACTGAAAAATTCCTCACTTTGGAGTGGGGATTCTTGAGACAACCTTTGTAAATTTGGATTTTGTTGAAATCTTCCATTAGTCCAAGGTTTTCCCTATTGATTCTCAGTCCAGAAGAATTAAGTCCAGTCACAACAGCCCATACATCACTTGTGATGACCATCTCTACACCTTTGACATGTGAAACAAGTGAGTCACTATCAAAATGAAGGTTAGTGTAAAATACCTTCACCAAATTTGGATATGCGTTTCCAGTAAGCTTTAAGAATCTTTTCATTCTTTGATCCTTGAGAATACCTCTCACAGAATCCAGCTTTTGCTGCTTCATCCAAGTGAAAGAGACCACCTTGGGTGTGTTCACACTCTTTCTACTTGTTTCAAGTAGATACTTATTTATGAGATCAGCATCACCTGAAAACTATCCTTCCAGTTTTCCACTGCTTTTAACACCCCTGGATTTCATTCTCTTTGCTGAGGGAGGAGTTCCAGCCATTGCTCAAATCAGAAACAGCTTTGGCACACTACAGAAAAAGCTTAAAGCAAAGAAGAAAGGAAAAACAGATTGTATGTGTGAGAGAATACTGCAGCTGTATGCACTTATTTTATAGCTAAAAAACCTGGTCAAAGCTGGTTGTATTCAACACAAAAAACTAATCAAATATGAACCATAAAGCTGACATTGTTAGTCAAAACAGAAAGGTACAAATTCACATGTGATTTTGACCAAACATTAAAGGCAGTTTTGATTTTCAAGATTTGAAGGAATTTGATATTTAATAGCAGATATAGCAGGTGTAAATTGTATTAAACAAGCAATCAATGCAATATAGACCACAAACATCATTGGGTTTGAACAAAGCATCAAATCAGATTTTAGATTTAAAAACATATTTGCCCAATGTTGGTCAGAGAGAAATCAATCGGTTGAATTTCTGCAATGATGAAAACAAACAGTTTTTCAAAAATTTCATGTTGTATATAATCAATAACTGCACAGAAAGACCATGTTCAATAAATGTGTATTTGACTACTAACGGTACAGAGAAGGATCATGTAAACAAATCAAAGCTTAAACAAATAAGGCAGAACCAGATGTAGTACTATCAAAGCTGAAATAATCGGTTGTTTTGCATAAATAACCGGTTTATTTTCTGTGATAGGGATTTTGAAACATAGAAAATCCAAATCCTTCATCATAACCTGAGAAACACATATGCATGTTACGGCACACATCATTTGAATGATAATAGGGCAGATATAAACCAGAAACACTTTATAGACATACAAAATTGAACTTAGGATTGATTGTCCAAGCAAAGAAGAGAGATAAGAACTTATTCTATTAAGAACACATGTACAGTTTTGACAAACAGTTCTAAAAATTCAAAGGCACAGAGACTATCTTTAGTCTTGTTGTTTTTACTTTTAGCAATCATTCTTTCAAGCACAAAAGTAATTCTTGGCTGCCAAGGATACCTACAAGAAAAGATTAAGAAGCAAGATTTGGTCCCCTTATGAATTTGGGTCCAAAGATGTTAGTAGCAACCTTAGGAACCTTCAAAATCTTAGGCACCCATTTTAAAATACCTTTGGGATAAAAAACTTTTCTTATTTTACACAATCTAACAGAGTGACCCTTTTCCATGCAGTAGAAACAACAAACAACCGGTTATTTCGTACTTTTAACCGATTTATTTTTCGTGAGGTTTGAAAAAGATTCTGAAAAGCTAAAGTTTTTTCTTTGTGGTTTAAAACCCAAACATGATTTCCCAAAAACACACTGTTGAGATGCTAAAACATTCTTAAAATTTGATTTCCCTTTTGAAATAATATCAATAGTTTTCACAAGGTATAAAACTTTCTCTTGAAGGGTTTTACAATTTTTACAGCAACTTGAATTACAATTGCAAGAGGAGTTTTTATAAATCAGTTCAAGATTTTCAAATTCAGCATTTGTATTACTCAAATCATTTTCCAAAACTGTGATTTTCTCTTTCAACTTGTTGCTTTCACTTTTCAATCGGTTATTTAAAAGGGCTAATCTTTTAGCTTCTTCATGAGTTTCTTGAAAAACATTTAGAAGTTGAAAATAATTTTCATAATTATTGGAAGAAGATGTACTTACTTGGTTTGATCCAGATTCTTCTTTTGTCATAAGACAAACCTCTTTTATGGATTCTGAAGAGAAAGATTTTGCAGTAGATTCATCTTTGTCCATCAAGGCACTCCTTGGATTCTTGTGATACTCTTCAAGGGTATTCCACATTTCTTTGGCAGAACTGCATTTTGAAACCTTGAGCAATTCATTAGAATCAAGTGCGGATACAATGATGTTCATAGCTACATAATCAAGATGTTCTCTTTCAGAAGAAACATTTTCAGATATAGGCATGAGATAGCTATTTGAAATAACACTCTATATTTTTATATCTATAGATATAACAAAGAATTTCATTCTTATGCACCACAGTTCATAGTTCATACCACCGAACAAGAGTGATTTATTTAAACAGGCACCTTCCCCAAAAGAAAACTTTTCAGCCATTAAAAAGGATTTAGGATCAAAACTTGAATAACTTTCAAAAACCTTGCTCTTGATACCAATTGTTAGAAATGATGGCTTAAACACGGGGGGTGGGGTGGGGGGTGAATTGTTTTATGAAAGATTTTCACAAATGATAACCAAGAATGAATTTCTTTGATGAATTATAGAAAGAAGAAACAAAGAGGCCAAAAGAAATAAACTGATAAAACTGTTATCAGGAAAACAATCGATTAAAACTTTGATATAACCGGTTGTTTATATTACAGAGACAAAAGCAAGTATAAGCAATTTGTAAAGCAGAAATATCAACCGGTTGAAATATGAAATAATCGGTTGATTATGACAACAAAGCTAATAACAAACAGGTTATAATAGAGAGAGAGATAGAGAGATTCACACAAACAAATTATACTGGTTCACTCACCCCTGAGCTACATCCAGTCCTCAGAACAACCTCTGAGTATTCCACTATGTAACCAATCACAGATTACAACAACACACCACAAAGAGGTGACTTTGAATCCCACAAAGCCTACTCACCCCCTTTGCAACACTTCACACCTCAAGCCAGAATCCCACTCACTTTACAGGATTTTACATACACGTTTACAATATCAGAATTTAATTACAAGAAACTAAGCAAGGGTAGAAAACACCTGGATTTATAGAAAACCAGAAGCCTTATGACCAGTTCTTGAACCACAACAAAGCTTAAAAGCAATCTTGCTAAACTTGGAAAACTTCTTTCACAAACAGTTGGTAATCTCTCTTTTTATCTCAAATCAGAGTGTAAAAACTTCTCTCTTAAACATTTGAAAGAAGGTTATATTTATAGCATTTGAAATCTAGCTGTTTAAGGCAACATAACAAAGTCAAATCAGTTTTGATCTCATTTAAAACAGTTGAAACATGTTTTCAAAAAACTGTTAGCACAACACTCATTTAACTGGTTGAAACCACGATTTAACCGGTTGAATGGGTTAGGTAGTTATAAAACCAATTCAAAAACCAGTTTCAAAACCTCATTGCCAGCTAAGTGACAAACAACCAATTGTCTTGACAATTCAACCGGTTGTTTTCCCTTTGCATGGAAAAACACTTTGTTTCTTTTAAAACTGATTGATCAAGCTTTATGTAGGAATCAAGGACTAATCTTAACAAAGATTCTAAACAACCTAATCTAAACCCAAACCCAGAAAGCAGTACAGCTTCAGGCTTCATGTGGATTTGATACATCAAAGCTCCCATCTTCAACACTTAGCGCCTCCAAGGAACACTTGTTTGTGTCGTACCCGAATGTACATACACACCTCTTGCATGATCCTCTCATGACTTAGGTCTTTATCTGGTATTTGGGTGTTAACCCATGTTAACTTACGCAATCTGTGGGACTCAGCTTACGTGGTCCACCGTTTCTATCAGTCCACCGACGTCTGATGTCCGATGTCTTTCTCTCAGGCCGATGACCGAGGTCTGGCCTGTACACAAGCCCCCCAGTCTCGAGCTGTAACTTGTTTCAGTGAAGAAACTAAGTGATCACCCACGCCGACCTACGTGGCATCGGGATGACAGGATGTGAACAGTACACCGAAGTGACATCTCACCATACTTTTTTAAATAGCGTACACGTGGCAAGATAAATGGCTAAGACTCGTTAGCGCTTGCGCTTCTTAGTATACGTGAAACCTTTCAAAACCCCTACGCTCCTTCACTGTTTCATTACTTCACTTAAGCATTTTAAGAACATTTTCTGCTCTCGAACGCTCTCTTTTCTTCTTCGAACCTTTCAACCTTCGAACCCTAACTTATTCAAAGGTATGATTTTTACTTCTTGATCGTCTGTGCTTTATGATTTCGATGCACATAGCATGTTATAACTATTCTGGGACTGTTTACATTTCTGCACTTTATGTTTTCTGCTCTTTCGCTTTCACGCACTCTCTGTTTCTAGGTTTCCTGAGTTGCGCCATCTTCTTCCTCTAAACCCTCATTTTTCTCTTTTTTTCCTTTTTCTCTTTTTTTTCTATAGATTCCTTTCTTAAGATGGCTCGAACGAAAACCACCCCGAACCCTCCACCCTCCATCGATTACAAATCGTTGGGCCCCTGATGGTCTTCTAGCCGAAACTTCTCAAGTAAACACCTTTAAAGATGTTGAGGCGTACAAGAAAAACGAGTCCGAGAACTTCCGCGTCTTTGGGAGGGAACATGACTTATATGTGAAGGTTCGGCCTTGTAGGGAAGGCGAACCCATGTGTGTCGACGACCATGCGGACCCCGAAGAACCTTTCTTCTTTATGTAAGCAACCATCTTCAAGCGGCTAAAGCTTCGTCTTCCTTTCATGGGGTTCGAGCGCGCTCTCCTGACAGAGGTCAATGTGCCCCCTGCCCAGCTGCATCCCAACAGCTGGGCCTTCGTGCGGGCCTTCACCACATGTTCCTTCTCAAACCTGAGTTTGGGTAAGCTAATAACAAGATCATTTTTAATCAATTTATTCAAGTGATGCATATGTATGTGTGCAATCCTTCTGTGCCAAAGCCATGATTCCTCCTGCTTTGTCAAAAGAAAACTGATTGATGTAGAGTTAGAGATATCAAGTAGATAGACATTATTTGATCTCTTACCAACCAACAAAACTTCCTTCGAGTTTGGTAGACGAATCTCACAAGAGTTAGTTCTGAATGTGACTTGGTATCCTCTATCACAAAGTTGGCTTATGCTGAGTAGGTTATCTTTAAGCCCTTCCACATAGAGAACTTCATGAATAAGAAAGCTATTTTCATTACCTATGGTGCCTTTCCTCTGTTATTGTCTCCATAGGTCACATGCCCTTCCTGTTTAAGAGTGATGCTAACAAACTTGATGCATCTCCAGTCATGGGCTTGGAGAAGCCACTGTCCAAGTACCATAGATGTTGTTTTCTCATCAAGAAATCCTGCAAAAATTAAATCAGGTGGCAAGATTTGGTCCCTTAATAAATTTGGGTCCATGGATGTTAATCTGATTGTAAGGAACCTTAGAATTCTTGGGAACCCACTTTAGGAACAGAAAAATTTTGAATTTTACAAAATCTGACAGAATGACCCTTTCTCATACAGTAGAAACAACAAACAACCGGTTGTTTCGACCTTTTAATCGATTCATTTTTTGTAATGGTTGAAAAAGGTTTTAAACAACCACTATTCTTGCTTTGTGGGTTAAAACCCAAACCAGATTTTCCAAAAACACACCTTTGAGATGCTAAAACATTCTCAAGATTGGATTTTCCTTTTGAAATTGTGTCAACTATTTTCACAAGGTACAAAAATTTCTTTCGAAGAGATTCATAGTTTTTGCAAGAACTAGATTCACACTTGCAAGAAGAATTTTGATAAATCATTTCTAGGTTTTCAAAATCAGTTTTTAAATTGTTCAAATCTTCTTCCAGAACTTTGACTCTATCTTTCAACCAGTTGTTTTTACTTTTCAACCGATTGTTTGAAAGGGTTAATCTATTAGCTTCTTCATGAGTCTCTTTAAAAGCCTCAAGAAGTTGATAATAACTATCACATTGGGTAGAGGAAGATGTGTTGAAGATGGTTGCTGCCCCTTCAAGATTGTGTTTGATGAAGACTTATATGTAGTGTTTGATGAAGAGTTATATGTACATTACATTTGTTTTTTTGCTTTGCTTTAAGTGTGTCCTTGTTAGTGCTTAGAGGTTGTCTAAGAGTGGGCTTTTTGCTGAGTAACTCACCTCATAACCACTGGCCATGTGATAAGAACAAGCGTAAGTTTTCTTAAACTTTTTTTCACATGTTTTACAAAAAACACGTTTACTGCAGAAAAATAAATCTGTTCTTTTCTAAATAAACAGATTCATTTTTACACTGATGCCTTGGCTATGTCTTGTGAAAATTAGATTTTGTGC
>Ga0123342_1007859_pt1 | contig 13829 bp, 7 predicted proteins | sample Turbeawhitnodule_FD_89960 | JGI IMG/M metagenome (GOLD analysis project Ga0123342, IMG submission 89960) | Root nodule microbial communities of legume samples collected from Mexico - Turtle bean Mexico white nodule | ecosystem: Host-associated > Plants > Roots > Nodule | place: Mexico: Nepantla...
CAAAACATAATGCAAATGGTTGTATGTTGGAAGTTGTAGAATCTATCACCATATCAATTGAATCCACGTCTTCCATGGCAAAGAAGTTGAAAAAAATAAAATAATAAACTAAATACAAATTACTAAACTTCCAACTTATGTAATATCTAATCGATCAAAGCACCATTAGACATAAAAACTTTGCCCACAAAGCTGGGTTTAGGATTCATACAAAAATATAAAAAAAAATTAAGAAAGCAATAGAAACAAAAATGTTCAAATCCTATAACAATGAGACACGTCTCTGCTTCTAACGCTTTGGGAAGTGTGAGAAGGAGGAAACAACGGTGGTTGTTGTTGTACAGTGGTGATTGAAGAGGGACTAAGATGGGTGAGAGTAGGAGAAAAACATGGAGCGTAAAGGAAGAGGGTTCAAAATGTGTCAAAATTTATGAGCATTTTTTTCTTTGGATGCAACGGGTGAAAACTACTCCTTATAAAGAAGTGGAAGAAAGTGGTAATCGCTCAACTACTCCTTATAAGGGAGTGGATGTAACTGGTGAAAACTACTCATTCGTAAGAAAGTGGATGTAAATGGTGACGGTGAAAACTACTGAACTGAAGAAAGTGGTAACCACTCAGTAATAATAAAATTGTTCACATTTGGTCACTACTCACATTTCCTAATATTTATTTCTCTCTCATAAAACAGACACTCCCTCTCATTATGCAATTAACTTTCAAAATAAATTATCTCTTTCAATTCAAACGGTTGCTCCATTTATTTCAAATATTTTATTAAATTTATTTCTCTCTCATGCAACAGACCCTCCCTCATTATGCAATTAATTTTCAAAATAAATTATCTCTTTTCATTCATAATCACTCCTCTTTCCATTCATAACCACTCTTCCACCTCTCTTTCAATTCATAAACGTTCCTCCACCTCTCTTTCAATTCAAAATCGCTTTTCCACCTCTCTTTCAATTCAAAACCGCCCCACTACGTATACCAAATATGGTAGAAAAAATAAGAAAGGGCATGATGACCATAATACAATAATAAAATTAAATATAAATATAAGGATAAAATGGGAAAAAAATTAAGAGCAGTTAAGAGGGAATAAGAAATGACACAATGATCATAATACAATAATAAAATTAAATATTAATATAAAGATAAAATAGAAAAAAAAAATTAAAAGCAGTTAAGAGGGAAATCCCCTTTATATAGATATATATAGGTATAGATAATAATAGTCATCATAGTCACTAAAAATTATATTATTTTAATCTTATTAGTTTGTTTTTCTTCTCTTCTTAAATAAATGGTTATTACGGAATGATGTTGATGAAAAATAACCGATAGATTAACAGTAATCCATGAAGCTTTTGTTTTGTTGACATTTTGATCTTGTGTTCTTTTTAATGTGAAATTTTTGGTCTTCTGGATTTTTTTTGGTTCTATCACCGTCATTTTAATCAAGATCAATTAAGCTGAGATAAATTAATAGGTATAGTTATATATAGGAAGAAATTAGGATTTTTGAGATGCTAACCTAATATTTTATTTTTTTTCCATGTGAATTGCTTATTAATATTCCCAAAGACATATAAGCCCCGTGAATTATTGTTGGAAGAAAATATTTAATTTTAAATTTTAAATGTCTAAGGTGTTTTTTAATTTAAAGATATTGTGAAAACTATTATTTAGATAAAAAGATATATTATCCACCTTTTAGATTTATAAGCATTATCTTATTTTAAAGATAATTTTAAAGATTAGATGCAAAGGCTATAAATAACTAATATTCTTGAAACAATGAATTGTAACCAGGTGTCCCACACAACACAAGAGATATTCAATTCAACACTGCTAAACTCGTGTTTTTCCGCTATTATATGGTAAGTTTTGTTTTAAATTTTCACCATGTTTGAAGAGGTTTGTTTTCTCGAAGGATTATTAAATATAGGATTTGAGGTTTATTTACTAAGTTACATCTCTTGCTGAAATTTGCTAGCCTGCAGCGATAGTGGAACCATGAAACCAATTTTAAAACTGAGCATGAATCAAAATTCAAGTTTAGATGCATTGGCCAATGATCATCAGATCTCAAATCCTCATGCAGGAGAATCTACTTCCATCGTTGATCATAATCCCAGTCAGTGTAAGTCTCGCATGTTTCCTTTCATCAATTTTGTAATTATTTTTAATAATATTTATTAATGAGACTCTCAACTTCTACTATTGTTTAAATATATATATTGTATGAATCGATAACGGGTGGTCTGATAAATTAAATAAACTCTTATTAAGATAGGTTTTAGTAATGTGATACTATATTAAGAACAATATTAAACATAATTCAATAAGAAAAGATTTATATATATATATATATATATATTATGAAATATCTTTAATTTTAATAGACAATTATCAATACATATTTTTACGTCAAGATTCGTTAATTCTGACAAAAAACCTAATAAATTCTCACTATAATATATTTTAAATGATTATGATAAGAGATATTAACAAATAAATTTTAATTTTTTATTGATTTCAATATTATAAAAATAACTTATAAAATAAGATTTATACTTAATTACCATTAAACATTTATCTTATATTTATATTTGTCAGGTATGGTAAAAGAGTTTGAAGCAGGTGAAGGTTTAGATGTGACAGAAAGTGAGAGCAAGTTTAGTTTTTTGCCTGAGGAGTACCGACATGCTTTTGAAGAATACTGTCTTGACCAGTCGCTTGAAGAACTGCTTTCAGACCCATGTATTAAATTTGCAGTAGAAACTATCACTGGAGTAAAGTTTAAAAGCTATTATTTCCAGATGACTTTTCAAGCTAAGCATAATAATATTGAAGTTGAAGAAGAAGGGTGCAGAAAAGTGTTATCACTTCCAGAAAACCTAGCTATTCCAAACGAATGTGCTCCTACTGCAGAAATTGGTCAAACAGATAAAGGGAAAGAAAACTCGGGACCTTCTTCTGAAATACCACTTGATTCTTCTTGTATGGATCCGTGTGTAGAATTTAGTCAACATTAATAACCTCAGTATCTAATCAGCACATATAAAGGAAATTAAATACTGTGATTTTTTGTAAATACTAAACTTAAATTCTACATTACTTACTCTTAGTAACCTATGTAAATATATATATATATATATTATATTGGTTTTTTAATTGATTGATTTAGTACTTTTTTATATTGGTTTTAAAATCAATATCATTACTTAGGATCATTTATATGCGCTTTCTTTTGTGTAAAAGTATTTTTTTTGTTTTTCCTGAAAATTATTTTTGGGATACTGTCACTATCACAGCAGTGATAATTGTTTTCTAGACACTATTCTTCTTTTTAGATAATTTTTTTTTTCAACATCACCATTTATTATAAAAAAAATATCAAATAATAAATAATTTTAAAAATAAAAATAATTAATTATCATATTAATTGATTTAGATACTATTTTATAAATTAAAAAAATTATTAATAATTAAAGTAATTTTTATTATTAAAAAATATAAATTAATTTATAAATGGATATCTAATATTATTTGTCAAAATTTAATTACTAACTATTTTATATTGTAATTTGTAATCTAACTTAATTAGTAAATAAAACTTTAATAATTAATATTATATATTAATTTGAAAATTAATTTATAAATTTTATTAATAATAAAAACTATCTTATATATTAATATTTTTTTAGTTTATAAAAAAATTATATTTATTTATAAAATTAGTTTTTATTTAATTTTTTTTAATAAGTATTTTGTGAAAGTTTTTCTTAATGTTTGTCAACATTATTCTTTCCACAATGTGATAACTTATTTATATCAGATATTGATATTTGTGACATCCTCCACGCTTCTTTTGTGAAATTATATATTTTTTAATTTATTTATAATAATTAATTTTTTATTAGAGTTAGACGTTTAACTTTTAGAAAAAAAAAAAGTTGTTAAGTTATAATTTAGTAATGGTTTTGGAACTTATTGTATAGTCATACTTTTAATATCAACAAAAAACAATATGTAACATATTTTCCATATTGGTTACTCTACAAATGGGGAATAATACATTTCTACATCTATTATTAATTTATGTATAACACTTTCTAAATCGGTTTATTACAAAACTTTATAAATCAGTTTATTTCAATCTCTAAAAGTATGAATTTCTCCCTTGTACTATAATTAATTTATATACAAGTTGATTTGGAGAAATTTTATATAAGTTTTCTATTTGTTATGGAGAAATTAATTTCTTTTACTAAAAATAGTATGCAAAAGCTTGTATACAGATTTATTACTACTAAGCAAATGCAATTCTTTTTGTAGATGTGACATTTAAATGTTAGAGCCAAAAATGTTCCAGTACAGTACAGTGAAAGTAAAATGTTCGCTTGAATTTAATTCTTACGTTTTATGACCTGTTTCAATAAACTTTATTTTTAGAAGAAGAATAAAACATGATAGATAAATTTATAAATTAAAACAAATTTATATAAAAAAATCTTAAATTTATTTTTTTAATTTGTATAAAAATTTATTTACTCAAAACATTTAACTTCCTTTCTTTAGCTCTTTTAATGCATGCAATCCTTAATTAAAGTCTTTCTGTCTGATACAACTGATTTTCGTAATTTGTAAGTACCACAAAAAATAAATGCTTATTTCATATAACTAAAATTTATGATAAAGAATATTTTTAAATATTTAAATTATATTATAATAACTAACACATGTGTAAATAATTAACTTATACTTTCATGCTATTCATTCGATAATAAGAGGATTAATTTTTAATATTATGGTTATTGATATATAATCTTTAATTAAATAAAATTATGACGTGAAATATATAAAATATCAATCTTGAACTGATTTTTTCTAGGAAGCTAAATGAATATATAAATTGTGATGTATTTTAAAAATCTATACCTATATAAGGAGATTTCCTATTTTAACTGTTATAAATTGTTTTTCTATTTTATTCTTATTTAATATTTTGTTTAATTTATTTATTTTAGTTATTTGGACATTTTATAATTTTAGAAGTTAATAAAACAGTTTTTTAATTTTTAAATTTTATTTTATTTGTTTTCACTTATAGGAGAGTGAGAAGATTGGTACGTTAATTTTATTTTGTTGTCACCTAACTGTCTTTTTGTGTACACATTTTGTTTCTAAATTTATCCTTTATAATATTAAAATATAATAAATTTGATTTTTTTTAAAATGGTAAAATTGGAAATGTGACTTAAATTGAAATTTAAAAAAAAATGAGTTCGAAAATTAAATTTGGAATAAATGGTTTGAGAGACATGTACCGTTTTATTAGAGAAAAGTAGAGAGACATACGTGAAATGTGGGTTAATGGACGGTTAACGACATGAAATGTGAAAAAATGTGGTAGCAGGCAGCAGGTAACATGTTGCAGGTAGTAGGAGGCAACTAGCAGGTAGCAGGTAGCGAGTAGCGGGTTGCAGGTAGCCGGTAACAATAACAGGTAACAAGTAGCAGGTTGCAGGTTGCAAGTAGCAGGTAGCATGTGTCAAGTAAAAGGTAGCAAGTTGCAGGTTACAGGTAGCAAGTTGTTGGTTACAAGTTGCAGGTTGTAGGTAGCAAGTAACATGTAGAAGGTTGCAGGTAGCAGGTAGCACGTAACAAGTAAAAGGTAGCAAGTAACACATAACACGTAAAAGGCAGCAGGTTGCAAGTAGCAAGTAGTAGGTTGTAGGTAGCAAGTTGCTAGTTGCAGGTTACAAGTAGCACGTAGCAAGTTGTAGGTAGAAGGTTGGAGGTAGTAGGTTGCAGGTAGCAGGTAACAAGTTGTTGGTTGCAGGTTGCAAGTTGTAGGTAGTAGGTTGCAAGTAGCAGGTAGCAAGGTGCATGTGACAAGTTGTAGGTGACAAGTTGTATGTAGAAGGTAGCTGGTAGCAGATAACAGGTAACAAATAACAGGTAGCAAGTAACAAGTAGCAGGTAGCAGGTAGCAGGTAGAAGATAGCGGGTAGTAGGTAGCAGGTAGCCGGTAGAAGATAACGGGTAGTAGGTAATAGGTAGCAGCTAGCGGGTAGCAGGTAGCAGGTAGCGAGTAGCAAGTAGTAGGTAGCAGGTTGCAGGTTGCAAGTAGCATGTGTCAGGTAGTAGGTAGCACATTGCAGGTAGCAAGTTGTTGGTTGCAGGTACTAGGTAGCATGTAGCAGGTTGTTGGTTGTTGGATGCTGGTTTCAGGTACTAGATATCACGTAACAGGTTGCAGGTAACACGTACTAGGTTGCAGGGAGTAGGTAGCAGGTAGTAGGTAACATGTTGCAGGTTGCAGGTAATAGGTTGTAGGTAGCAAGTAGCGGGTAGCAAGTAGTAAGTAGATGGTAGCAACTAACATGTAGATGGTTGTGGGTAGCAAATAGCAGGTTGCAGGTTGCAGGTGCAGGTAGCAAGTTCAGGTAACAGGTTGTAGGTAGGAGGTAGGAGGTAGAAGGTAGATGGTAGCAGCTAACAGGTAGATAGTTGTGGGTAGCAGGTTGCAGGTTGGAGGTAGATAATAGCAAATAGCAGGTTGTAGGTTGCAAGTGTCAGGTAGCACGTTGTTGATTGCAAGTTACAGGTTGCAGGTAGCAGGTTCTAGGTTACAGGTAGCAGGTACCAGGTAGCAGATAACAGGTTACAGTAACATGTAGCAGGTTCCAGGTAGCAGGTTCTAGGTTACATGTAGCAGGAAGCAGGTAGCAGATAGCAGGTTACAGGTTTCAGGTTGCAGTAACATGTAGTAGGTTCCAGGTTGCAGGTAGCAAGTATCAATAGCGAGTTGTAGGTAGCGAGTAGTAGGTAGCAGGCAGCAGGTTGCAAGTTGCAGGTAGTAGGGAGCAGGTTGCAGATAACAAATAACAGGTAACAGGTTGTGGGTAGCAGGTAGCGGTTAACAGGTAGTAGGTAGATGGTTGTCGGTAGCAGGTAGCAGGTTGAAGATAGCAAATAGCAGGTTGCAGGTTGTAGGGTGGAGGTAGCAGGTAACAGGTAACAAGTTGCAGGTTGAAGGTTGCAGGTAGCAGGTACAGGTTGCAGGTTGCAGGTAGCAAGTAGCAGGTTGTAGGTAGTAGGTAGCAAGTAACAGGTAACAGGTAGGAGGTTACAAATAGATGGTAGCAGGTAGCAAGTAGGAGCTAAGAGGTAGCAGGTTGCAGGTAGCAGGTACAGGTTGCAGGTTGCAGGTTGCAGGTAGCAAGTAGCAGGTTGTAGGTAGTAGGTAGCAAGTAGCAGGTAACAGGTAGGAGGTTACAAATAGATGGTAGCAGGTAGCAAGTAGGAGCTAAGAGGTAGCAGGTTGCAGGTAGCAGGTTGCAGGTAGCAGGTAGCAGGTAGCAGGTTGCAGGTAGGAGGTAGCATGTAACAAGTAGCAGGTAGCAGGTAGTACGTAACAGGTAGTACATAGCCGATTGCAGGTAGCAGGTAACAAGTTGTTAGTTGCAAGTTGCAGGTTGCAGATTGCGGTTTAAAATCTTAAGTTCTTCAATAATATTACATTCGATTTATTGTGATAAAAATAATATTAAAATTGTCTAATTAAAAAATATAATTATTTAATTATTTTAAATCGATTTAATTAAAATAAAAATAAATATAAGTAATAAAAAATTAACACAAATAGTAAGATATTATTTAATTTGATTAAATTTTGTATTTAATTTTTTTTTTCAGATTTTAATATAATTAAATAAAAAAATAAAAGTAATAAAACATCAACACAAACAAACAGAATGATAAAATATTAATTAATTTGAATAATCGATTTTTATATTTGATTGTAAAATAATTTAAAGAAAAATATAAGTGATAAAAGAATACAAACTGAATGATAAAATATTATTTAATTTGAATAATTAGTTTTTATATTGGATTTGGAAAAAAAATAATGATTATTAAATATGAAGAGGGTGGAGGATTTGATACGTTAGTTTTCTGATTTAAACTGATTTTATTTTATTTTCTATTTTTAAAATTAAAGATATCTATGTTGACTAGGTTTTATTTTTTCCACCGAGATAAAGATTCATATGTGCAACACCACCACAACAAAAATAGTGTTTCTCTCAATACTCAATCTAGGTTTTATAACATTGTTTATTGAATTTTAATATTAAACACACAATATATATATATATATATATATATAAATAAATGATAAAAATAAATGTAGATACACAATAGTAAAAATAAAAAAATGAATATATAATAATAATAAAAAATACAAATACACGTTAATAACAAAAATGCGTTGCTAATATCGTTAATGATAAAATAGATAAATAATTTGTATAAACTAAATGAGGAAATTATAGATAATTGCTATTTAAAAATATTTTTTTATAACTATTTCAATATTTTTATAGCTGTTTTTTCAAAAAAAAGAAAAGAATTGTGTTGTATGGATAAACACAAGAAAAAGTGAGTCTATTTTTATTATTTTATTTTTTAAAACAGTTTTATTCTTTAATTAGCGTTGCAAATTCTCCCATACGCTGAATACCGCAATTCATTTCAAGGTACAAAGGTCTCTTTCTCTCTCTTTCTCTCTCTTTATGTTTTTTTCACTTCCATTTTAGATTTTCAATTCCGGTATTGGCTCTTTCAATTTTGACGGTGGGAGTGCTAAACTTCCGCGCTTTAATTTGGCTGTCAAATTCATCAAAGGTTCTCTTATCTCCATAGATCTTCATTTTTTTTTCATTTGATTTATGTATACCTTCTTTTCCCCTCAAAGATTACTCAGTCAACTATCAAACGCGTTCATTGGTGGTTAATAACATGCTCTCTAGAATGTATTTGCTTATATTCTTCTCCCTGATTGGACCCTAATTCTAATGTTCAATTCCGTTTTTTTTTTGCATTTCTAATTGTCTAATGAAGTTGCCCTTTCTTTCTGGTGTTTTTCCTTTGACTCCCTTCTTTTCGTAATCGTGGAGTATGATGTCTAATGTCTTCCATTTATGTTGGTTGAATCTGTTACTTTTGAAAGATTTCAACTGTCTATCACAGATTTGGAAAACTTTGTCAGAGATCAAAGTTTTGGATTTTCTTTTTGTAGTTGCAGCATACCACTAATTGATGGTAATTTGAAGTTTCAGATTCGTGTGGTACATTGATTACAGTTGAGTTTTAAGTTCATGCTAATGGGTTTACCTAATGATGGATGAATGGACTGAAAAGGGATGATGAGATGGAAGAAAATAGATTACCATCAGATGTTTAACATTGCGTATAGATTTCAAAGCCTAAAAGGCATCAGTTTTGCTTTTCCTCCTCAGGAACCAGTTTGGGAGGAACAAGAGTGTTAGATATTGAGATTAACCAGTTTGGGTTACTTTCCATTCAACTTTTTTCCCAAATGACTAAATGTCTTCATTTCATTATGAGGGATATTAGTGAATAATAAGTTGGTTTCATCCCATTCCATCCTATGTCCCAAAGTTCGGGGGTGGAGGGAGGGGGGTGATTGAACGGAATCGAAAGCTTAAGTCGCTTTCACCCTTTTCCATCAATTCAAACTTAGTACATTTTTTAATTATTATGGCTGCAAAGTAAAACCTATAGTTGAAGACCTGGTTGCATTATTTACTAATTCTTTCTGTGAAATACATTGTTAGTCTGATTTCCTTTGTCCTTTTTTCTTATTTATAATGCTTTTGATGAACTCTGTATGGTCTCTCTTCACATACATTTTTGTTACTCTGATTTCATTTGTTCTTTTTTTCTTATTTATAATGTATTTGATGAACTTTGTGTAGTCTCTCTTCACATACATTTGAGCTGCCTTCTATTTAAGTGATTGTCCATGTCATTATGTATGTATACACCCTACAGAAATTATATAAATTTTAGTTGATATGGTTCGGTTATTTTTATTGGAATGCTTAGTTTTCTTGTGTGTTCCATTTGCTTCTTTATCAAATTCTCAATTGATGTATATACTTATAACTGCATTGTCATTCTTTTACTTATTTTGAATGTTGTTTCATCGAAGATTTTGCTCTTTCCTTCGTCGTTCCTGATTTTTTCTTTCTTTAATTTGTTTTGAAAGCTCAAGGACTTACCACATAAACTTGTTTCTTTGACCAGTTAACCAAGCCACACCTGAGGATAGTTTTTCATACCTTTGATGTTCGAAGGCTCTTCCATCTGCCAAAATGAAGTAATACTAGCAGTCTAGTTTATATTAGTGTGCTTATTTGATTTCGGAAGAGAAAATTAATATTAAGTGTCTTCCCTTTGTTTTCGCATTGCAGGGGACATGTAAGATGGAATGAGGCTAATATTGGAGAAATTGAAGCAAACAAACCCGTGAGGCAAAAAATTACTGAACCTAAGACTCCGTATCATCCTATGATTGATGATGAAAGTATGTAAAGAAGACCACTTTATTGCATCCTAGTAACTATATTGCACATATTAGAATAAGTATGTATGGATGGGGCTTTCTGTAGAAACATAGTGCTAGCAACACACTCCTACTTAGAGTTAAAATTTCTTAAAAAGTTCGATATCATGAATGAATACCATTAAACAAGATGTGTGACTCAAAATTTTGTGATTTACAACATTTTTCTACCAGTAACGAAAAATGTGTTCAAAGAATTGTTTTAGAAAATGTGTTGCTAGCCTTTCTCGTAGAAATAATATTAGCAGGAAATGGGAGATACTTTATTATCCTCAACTGAACTCTAGTATTGCTTTTAGTCTTCTGGTAAGTGAGTATTAAATTCTAATCTTTAGTTTGTCTTCCACTTGATTTGGTTTTGAAATGTTAACACTAATGGTTTAATGCAATTTTGTATTGGAGTGTGTTGAAGATCCTTGTTTTTAGTTTTATTCTAAAGTATACTCTTTAGCACTATTATGTGGGGCTACTTTTTATATGAATAATCTTTTAGGTTCTCCATCCCCTGTTCGAGGAGGCTTTGACCAATGTATTGAAGATCAAAATCACAATGCAAATTCTGAAGGAAATGCTTTCGATAATGCGCTTTGTAGCAGAAAAGGAACTAGACAATCTGACGGCTGGACATCATCTGAGGATGAGGTACAAGAAACTGAAGACGAGGAAGGTAATGATAGATAGTCATTTGGTGTTTATAACATTGATCATTACTGCAGATCTTGCACTTATTCATGAGAATTTGTGTCAGTTATCACTTTTTAATACCCATATTTTATATTTTGAGAGATGTAAACAACATCCCTCAAAATTTGGTTCTTAACCAAGCTGATGATGTTGTATAATTCATGTTGCTGACCGACCTTACCTGGTGAAATAAAGTTTGTGATGACATGGAAAGAAAAGCTGGAGAGAAGTTAACCTGTTTAATTTTGACATGATATATAATCTGATATTCCAGTGTTAAAAGGGGGAATTAATTTGAATTTGTGTAAGACAGCTACAGGAAATGCCTGTACAGTACAGTGAGTTTAGTAAATATTAAGCAAGTTGATACTGTCTGTCTAAGTTAGGACTTGGGACAGATCATGCATATATCTTTAGCCCTCTCCGAGAACTCCGGGCATTTTTTTCCATTCTGTATCCTGGGACCAAGAGTCTGGAGTAATTTTTTGTATTGGTATTTTAGTTATTCCAATCTGACCTAGTTTATTTTACTCTTAAACAGATAAAAGTTTGACTTTTAAAGAGCACAGAAAGGCCCACTATGATGAATTCCTCAAAGTCAAAGAGCTGCAGCAGAAGGCTTCTATCATAGAGGATGGAAGTGACGAGGATAATAACGCTGAGCTTACCAAGGCTGCGAGGGAAAATGGCTCACATTCTTCAACAAGTACATGAAGGAGGCTGACACTGAGGGAGAAAATGTGTCTTTCATCAATGCCTCCAACAAATAAAAACCTTTCATTAGCCTTTGTGTATGACGGGGCCGTAAACAACAGAAGGATTTGCTGTATTATTGTGTCTTTTGTGTGTAAAATATCTTTTCTTTTTCCACCAGGTGTGTTCATCTGAACTTGCATGCTCCATTTAGATTTTAGACTCTTGTAATATGCCAAATTAGATATCCTTTTGGCTTAGCAACTCCAAAGATTTTGTGAGTGTTCATTTCATAGATGTAAACACTCCAAACGTGGTATTTATGTAACTAAGATTCCATGCTTAGATGGATCAAATTGTATTGATTTTTAATTAACGAATTTTAACTCTGCAACACCCCGGAGATGAATATTTTTCTATCAAAAAGGATTGATTGTAGAATAAAGAATTTTCAAATTTTTTTCTGGCCCTCGGATCGAGATAGAGCGTGGATGGTTTTGACACACTCAAACGAAAGAACACCCATATAAAAGAGCCATAAGTACAATGGGGGTGAAGAAGAGTGATGGCTTCTAATTCTAGTTCTATCTCCCAAGTGGCTTCAATGGCCACAGAAATCTGCACCCAAATAGCCTCTATTTTCTCAAAGCCCACCCATCCATACCCGTCACCACTGGACCTTTTGGTCACCGAGCTCGCCTCCGTTGCCTCTCAAAACGGCCGCGTTTTCCTTTACGGGGTAGGCCGCGAGGGCCTCATGCTCAAGGCCCTCTGCATGCGCCTCTTCCACCTGGGCCTCTCGGCCCACTTCATCTTCGACATGACCACTCCCCCCATCGCCGCCGCCGACCTCCTCATCGCCTCCGCCGGCCCCGGTGGCTTCTCCACCGTCGACGCCCTCTGCGCGGTGGCGCGCTCCCACGGCGGAAGGGTGCTGCTCCTTACTGCCCAGCCCGAGAGCGGGTCGTGCGTGAAACACGCTAACGTTGTGGCTTACGTGGCAGCGCAGACCATGGCCGATGATGCGGACGTAGCAGGGGATGCGAAATCTCGACCGTTGCTTCCAATGGGAAGTGTGTACGAAGGGGCGCTGTTTGTTCTGTTTGAGATGGTTGTTTACAAGTTGGGTGAGGCCTTGGGTGAGAGCCCTGAAGCCGTTCGATCTCGCCACACTAATCTTGAATGAAAATTATATCAGCCGCTCGATCATGCCAGTGTTGTGTAAAATGAAAAAATTGTACGATACAGCTGTTTAAACTTCTGTACAATCTATCTGAAAATAATTTTTGTTGTGGTAAGCGTTTGGTTACAATATTTTTGAAGGATAAATTACGTTCATTTTAATTAATTATTTCATAGTGATTGTGTTTTCTTTGATTACATGCCAAAGAATTTAGATACACGTAATATTGATGAATTCTTCAAGAAATCAACTATGAAGAATAAAGTGTTACTTAGTGATTAAATCAACCATGCTTAAAAAATCAGCCTTGTTTCTTTTAGATATTTATTTCAAATCTTTAACCTTGTACTTTAAAAACAGTTATCTATTCCAAATTTATTTAAAATAAATAATGAATTGTTATTTGGGTTTTTTTTTTTTAACCAAAATGGGGTCCGTTTAAAAAAATTACAAATTTAGGCAAGTCGTGCCAATTTGGCACGACTTGATATGCACAATTCTTCCATGTCATGCCAACTTGACACGACTTCTGTCCTGTCATACTGAAGTTGTGTCAACTTGACACGTCTTCTGCCACGTCATAATTTTTTTTTTTTAAAATTTTATTGTTTATATATTGGATAGTAAGTTATGTAATATTAAAAATTAATTTGATACATAATTTTCTAAGAGGATTAGTTTTAAGGAACAAAAAATTGAATATATAATTATTTTTAAATTATTTAATTATTTCAAAATAATTACAAATTATTTATATTATTTGACTTATTTAAAATTTATATAATTATTTTTAAATTATTTAATTATTTCAAAATAATTACA
>Ga0123342_1007860_pt1 | contig 13829 bp, 4 predicted proteins | sample Turbeawhitnodule_FD_89960 | JGI IMG/M metagenome (GOLD analysis project Ga0123342, IMG submission 89960) | Root nodule microbial communities of legume samples collected from Mexico - Turtle bean Mexico white nodule | ecosystem: Host-associated > Plants > Roots > Nodule | place: Mexico: Nepantla...
AAATAGTATTAATAAATATAATATCAATACCATTAATATTATTAATAATAATAGTATTATTAATATTATTAGTTTTATAATGTTAATAGTATGTATATGTATTAGTTATGATTATTATTTATAAATATTAGTTATGATTTTATAATTATTTATATTATAATAATATTTTTAATATTCTGTATATAACTATTATGATTAATATTATTTATATTATTAAAAAATTTAAAATTATTAAGATTATTTATATTCTTAATATTGTTAATACAAATATTTATATTAATAATTAATAATAATATTAAATTTATTTTTGGATATAGATTCATGGGTAAAATTTGTAGATAATGAAAATGTGTGGATAATGTAAAAAAATTCTACAAATAGAGATTTGTGGATAATAATATGTAGATAACGCTGAATTTACCTATGGATTCATATACGTGAATAATATTTATAGGTAATACTGAATTTACTTATAGATTCAGATCTGTGGATAATATCTATAGATAATGTTAAATTTACCTACAAATTTAGGTATGTCTGTAAAAATCTGTCGGTAAATCTATTTTTTTTAGTGTAATAAGATTCACATTTTTATAAAAAAAAATGATGACAGAAACAAAACAAAACAATGAAAAATTATAAAACAAAAATTAAAACAATTATATAGGTCAATAAAAATCGATTCACAAAAATAAAAATGCGTAAAATCTTATTGACTATAAAAACTTCAAATTCAGAATTCTCCTTCTGATCTTTTTAATGGTTTGAAAATATTTAACAACAATAAAACTGAGTGAAATAAGATATTCATACTATTTATAATTTAGAATCTTAATGTAATAATTTTGTGACTTTTCTTCCTTTTCATTCACTTTCTTTGACAAAAGTCTCAATAAAAAAATGAAATTTAAAAAATAGAAGACTTGAAAATATATTGAAAAAATGAGACAATTAGACAAACTGATTATGTTGGTTATTAGAAGTGAATTTTAAATTTTAAATTTAACTATATTTTATAATTCTTGTGTAAAAAAATAAAATATTTATATATATATATATGATTTGATAGTAACTCTGTAAAGACTAACAAATTTTTGTTAAAATAAAAATAAATTATAAATAGTTTTATGCATTTTAAACATAACTCAATTTGATAAAAATAATTTATAATGTAAAAATTTAGTGATATCTCACCTAAGTAACATTGGCTTGCAGTAAAACAGGAATAAAAATTTAATGGCGAAGACAATGAGATTTTGGCCAATACGAATGAGATAAAATAAAATATTGAAGGGACGAAAGAAACATCGTCCATTCATTGAAATTCATTACATGACAAATTGACAACGATGTCAAATCATATTCACAAAATATTCCTTTTTCCTAGAATTTTCTTTATGCAACATTGGTGACCTCTTTTTGTGGCTTGTGGACACTGCATTGCACGATGATGATGTAGCTAACACTCTTTCAGAATTGAGATAAGAAAGTAGTGTCCATTACAACCCCTGAGCTAACATTAACTTACCTTTCGCTTTCTTTATCATCTTTTGCTACAAATTCACTTTTCATTCTCCTTCTCCCATCCCCTTTTCATCTTCTTCACTTTTTTGTTATGGCACCCCATTTCTTCCTCCAATGCACCATAAACACCTAACACTTTACCCACTCTTTTCATTCATAGGCCACACAAAAAACCTCCAAACCCTTCTAAATTACCTACCCTTTTGCTTCTCTCTTTAATTTTTCTCCCTATCTATTTGTCAAAGTCTTCATATATAACCAGAAGGTCAGAAGAACTTAGAACTTTACCATTTTTTGTAGTTTAATATGTACTGCATTTGGACTTGCCTTCAAAATTTGCATTTTCCAACAAAGTCTTGAGAATGTGTATTAGAATTTTCAAATATGTCATAACTTATCATTTTAGTGTAACTATTGTTTATATATACATATACAACGTTATAGAAATTGTTAAAATTTTAGTGCTTTTGACCCCAGAAGAAAGAGGGTTGTGCAGTGCAAAGAGAAGCATGGCTGGAGCATTAAAAAAGTGTATGATGCTATGTTGCACCAGCAAGATTGTCTCGGTATGTTTCTCATTTATTAAATCATATTTCTGTTTGTTTTTTTCTTTTCAATCACGTGTAGATAGGCCAATTTCTTTTGTTCTTAAGTAAAGATTACATGAACATTCTCTACATTTCAGTATTCTAGACCTTTTAATCCAATCAAATTTAGAGTCTCTATAACTTGTTTTGGATTTTTCAACTTATAATTCAAATTAGTTTGAATTCCTTATAGGTTAGATAATTCATTTTTAATATTTATTTAAAATAATAAGAATTAAATTCTAATATTTGTTTAAAATAAAAAATATCAACATTTATCAATAGTTACATCTATATATAAAAGTTAAATCAAACTTCAAGTAAAATAACCACTAATAAAAACTAAACTAACTAGAAAACTAATACTACATATCATTTTAAAACCAAAACCATAATAAATACTAGGTTTTAATATATACAAAATATTTTACCCACTAATGATGAATATTAATTTTCTTTTGTAATAGCATATTTGAAAATACAAATGTGTTTTTTTTTTTTTAATTTGAAGTGTTATATTACCTATTTTTAAGAATCTACAATATTGACAAAAGTTACTTTCACGTATATACAGTTGTACTTAGTTTACTGTTTTTTATTGCACTAAAACTTCAATTTTAACTAAGTTAATTCTTTGAAAACTAATAAATGTGATTTTATTGTTTCAATAAAGAAAACTAAATAACTTACAAGAATTTCAATGTAAAATGTGACAATTAATTGAATTTCCTTCTCTTTGAAGCATTATATTTGTTAATAACAATAAAATAAAAATCATTAATAATTTATAATACATTAAATTAAATAAAAAATAAAATAAACCATATAATTTGTTGGAATTGAACAGCCGAAGTTATACGTTACTTTCACGTTACTACGAAGATAACAAAAATGTTACAAACATGTAGACAATTCTATTTGATATTTAAAGATTCTAAAACTTTGTAAAAACTAAGAAAAGTAACTTTTTATTTATTTATTTTAGGATGTTCATCTATTTATATTATTTCTTATTAGATTTTTACTTGTACGGATTTTTTGGGGAGGTTCAAGTTTTTCTATTTATATTTTTACATTCATTAAATGTAATATTATTATTAGTTATGTGTTTAGTTTGATATTCTAAAAGCTAGTGTTGAATGATTGTGGATTGCGTTGAAAATATCTTGAACTTCTCGTGTTTATTTATGTCGGTAAATTGAATATGAGATAGACTCTCTAATCGTATGTAACGTTGAGAGAATGGTTCTACTATTAGAAAATATTGACTAAATTATATATTATTTTATATACTAAAAAAATTATTGGTATCTAAATTGGTTTTTATTATTGATAAATATTTTTTAAATTAGTATATAATTAGATATCAATTATTTAGATTATAAAGTTGGTATCTAAAACCTTACAAGCTAAACAAATATCAATTTAGAAACTATTTATCAATAATAAAAATTAATTTAGATACTAATTATTTTTTTAGTCTCTAAAATAGTATCTAATTTAATTAATATAACAACTAATTATTTTTTATTCCTAAAATTAAATTTTATTTATTGATTTTTTTTATAGTGTCCTATAATTTGTGTAGTAGATTAAAAAGCTCGAATAATGTAGAATGAGTCTTAAAAGAAAAAATTAATTAGTTTTCGAGTTATGCAATGTGTAGTTTATAGTTATTAACTTAAAATGCACATGTAGACATTGAAATAATATATTTTTATATTTAAAATCTGATTAACTTATTAATAATTTTCAGTATTAAATCTACTATTATTTAAATGATATTAATTTTCTACAATATTTTACTTTTTTCTAATAAATTTTGCAATACATTCTCTAATTTAATTTTAATGTTGATTTAATTTAATGAAATTGATTTAAGTAAAATTTAATCTTAATTCTAGTATTAATGTAACTAAATTTATTCTTTGTTTACTGTGCCTAAAGGTGTAGCTTTATTTTTAATTTTGATTTAAATAACAGTAATTTTAATTTTATAGTCTCTAAAATTAATTTAATTTAATCAATTATCAAATAATATACTAATTAAAGGATTCTATCCCTATTCTAAATATAGTATTTAAATAATAATTTTTTTAATTGAAATACCATTTGACAACTATCTAATCTATAAAAAATAATAAATATATAATAATATAATTACTTAAATGCTGACGGCAACAACTTTCTCATCTCTCCTAAATAAATCTACATATTACGAATTAAGGAATATGACTTTTACTATAATTGACATTATTTGAACTTATATATGTATGAGCAACTTTCATATTTTATCAAAATTTTAAATAGAAAAGATTGTATATGTTAAGATTTAAATATAAGCGTTTAAATAACAATAATTTCTTTTATTTTGTATCACAATTAAAAAAAAAGTCATGTGAATGGTATTATATAAGGGAAAAAAAGATAAGCTTTTGTAATATAAAAGTCATGTGAACTCCATGTAAAAGCTAAAATGAATTGTGAACTCCATGGCTGTTTTAATTTTGCATACTTCTATAAAATTTACATGAAGGATAATAATTCTTGAATTTTTGTCTTATTTACTTATTCATTCTCAAGCTTTTCTATAATTCCAAACCAAGTCTTAAAGAGAATAGAAAAAAAAAATATGCCTAGTTAAAAAATTGAGAGAGTAAAAATCTCACTCACCATATTATATATACTCTAATTTATATATTAAGCAACTAGTCGAAAGAATGGCTTCACTTAAATTGAATTAATCATGTTTCTAATTAAAATTATTTACAAAAAAAATTGTGAATTATTCACATTATTAATGTGTTAAAAAAATCTAATTTATATATATGGTAAAAATAAATCTCATGAAATTGAACATTGAATTATTTTTAGAATACTTTAAACATCTTAGAGAAAATTACAAGTTTTAATTCCATTTCCAAACTTCAATTATGTGTTTTATTTCATGCACTATACTAACACTTGAAAAATGTCAATTGAGAACCATATATATATAAAGAGAGAAGTTATAATTATAAGTATTACAAATGAATAAAAAAAAATATTGCACATAACATACTATTTTATAATTAGTTTAATTATAATTATAATTAAGTTGAACTCTAATTATCATTTCTATATTATGTTGGCTCATTATTAAAATTTGCATCAACATGTGTGTTAATATCTTCAATTGCCTTTGTTAAATTGAAATTGAAATTTCATGGTAGTATAAGCATAGGCTATCGTAATTGCTAATTAATTGCATTTAAATTATCCATCACTCTCAATTGTGTCAACTTTGGTAATAAAGTAATAATTTTAAATTCAAGAGGAATTATTTTTGGATTACATTTTTCATTTTTCTTATTTAAATTTTATTATTCACCTAGTCAATCCATTTAGTCAAATAGTAGGATGGTTAGTAATTAATTAAACTGGTTGGTCCAGTCTACATTAAAAAAATATATATTATACCTGAATCAATTCAACTTAAATCTTGAAATTTTTTATCATAATAAAATAAAATAAAAATTTGAGAAAATAATTCCATAATTAAATCTCAAAAAATTCCAAAAAATCATCACAGTAAAATAGTTAATGTTCAAAATAAACTTCTTAAGAACTATATAAATCCATAACAAAAATCGAACAACGTAATTTTATAAACAATTCAAAAAATATATAATAAAAAAATTAAAAAATATATTAATTCATATTGAGTTTTTATTAATCCTATTAAGTCGATGTAATCCAATTGTATCTATCCAATAATCTGATTAATTAAACCAATCAAATGATCAATTGTAATTTCAGAACTAAGATTTGAATAAATGTTATATAAATGTATTATGTAATAATATAACTCTACCTAATATTCGTCCTAATTGATGAAATGCATGACTCATAGTTTGGTCATCACCTCCTCTCACTTTCTACCACACTTCTATTTTGGTAACCATTTCCCTTGTTTATCTAATTGCTAATTAATATATAATAATTAATTGTTTCATGCCAACCTTTCCAAACAGAAAATAGTGAAATTTAGATGCAGTTATATGTGTTTCCTTTTCCATTGAAATCATAATTTTTTTATAATTTATGATCCTTTAAATTTGTAAGGTTTAAATACAGTTTTCTTAGTTAATTGAACATAAAAGGAAAACGAAAGAAATGAAGTAGCTTGACTCTGACAATAAGACTTTGAGTGAGATATATGGAGAATATTTGGAGGTTAAAACACCACAAATATTAATTTTCAGTCATCAATTTATGCTCATAGAAAAAAAAAACAAAAAAAAAAGTTAGAAAATTAGTGGGCATGAGTTTTTGAGTTCTACTTTATATGGCAAGAAAATGGGGTAAGGTGGTTTTTTCTTACTTTCTATATATATCACTTTTGGAGCACTTTCAAAGGAAAAAAAGACTCTTGTTATAAGCAAAACCACTCCATGTCAACGTAGAAACAGTGAAGAACAACAGATAAAGGATATTTTTGCATTTTTAAACTCAAAATAATTTAAAAAATAAAACCGATATTATTAATTATATTTTTTTTATTATTGAGATTTTTCTCTGAATTGAGAAATGATGTGAACCAAGTCTTGGTTGGAAGTGAGCATAAAAAGAAAGTTATTTATTAACGAAATAAAATATGTGATGTTGATGATAAATTGACCCGTGTTGAGTGGCACACCAAAGGTGAATCCTAAATCCCCTCTAGCTCCTCCGTCTCCTCTATAACACGCCTAATGAAAACTCAACCGTCACACTCATATCTTCATATAATATCATAAACACAACACACAAACACAAACACAAACAAAACATTCTTGTTTTCCTCCAAATCTAATTACTACCTGTTGCTTTGCTCCAACAAATAAACTCAAAGGTAATACACACACGTATATTCATTCTCTTCTGTTTTTCGTCCACCAGTTTCAGATCACGTTCTACAATTCACGTTTACGCTGATTCATTAAGTTTAATTTTCGCTGATCTCTTAGCTAGATGATGACTTGTTTTGATTCTTTTTGTTGAATTTCATGAATAAAATGCGTGGAATTCGTGTGCGTGTGTATGTATATATATGATCGGTTAATCGATTATGATGATCATTATTAAATAATTTTATGAAGAGATTGATCATGCGTTGTTTTGGAATTGACTGAAAATTGTGTTGTTTGAGACCAAAACAGAAGGAAGAGATGGCAGGAGAATCATACGAGGAAGCCATCGCAAGTCTGACCAAGCTTCTCAGGTAATTTCAGACAAACATTGCTGTCCTTTTTCGTCATTTGGCTCCGTGTTTTTATGACAAACACGACCACATGTAGAGATGGATAGAGTTTCAGAAGGAGGTGGTAGGTGGTGTTGTTTGGTTCTTCGTTCTTCTCATGTGGGCCCCACGCCACCTCGTACGCGCTTTGATTTCCGCACAATGTAACGGTTTCTGTTTTTTTTTTTTTGACAGTGAAAAGGCTGAACTCGGCGAGGTCGCCACCGCAAAGATCAAGGATCTGACGGCAGAGCTTGACGCTGCCGGTTCGAAGCCGTTTAACCCGGAGGAGAGGATCAGAACCGGCTTCATTAGCTTTAAGAATGAGAAATTTGTGTATGTGTCTTTTTCCTTCATTTATGATCTCCCTATTCAGCTAGGAACCTTCTCGATAAGAATTTGCTATATTATGAATACAGTTCATTATTTTAGAATAATTTACTATTATTGTGATGGGATAATTGCAAAAGAAATTTGTATTTTGCCCTTTAAAAGCTAACGAGAACAAAATAAATATCTTCATAAGAAAATTAAGAATTATATCACATAGTAATTTGGAAATAGTTGACCATATATATAAGATTTTTATACTGACATGATTACTTTGCATGTTAAAACTCTCATTTAATCTTCCTATAAACTTTCTATTAGAAACTTTGAGTTTGAACACTTTTCCTAAGCATCATCTTCCATCTCTAAATATTTTAAAATAGAAAGTAGTTCTATACATATCCATAATTGATTTTTTGAGAAGTTACTTTAGCAACAATTGAATCCAAATAGTAATGTGAATGTTTACTTTACACACCTGGAAAAAGTCACTTTATTCTAATTAATTTTTATAATTAATGTATCGTGGAATAAAATCTTAAATTAATCCTTAATTTTAGAAAAAAATACTTGTTATATTTGTAATACAAAATAATAGCAAAGAATAAAAAGAAAAAAAAATGAAATTAATAACTAACAAAATAATTTTTAAAATGTTCCTCTTTCATCCCTTTCCCGTCACACTAGCTAGCTACCTCCAAATAAAATGGAAAGCGTGATAGAAAGTGGAACTTTAAGTTTACAATATTAAGTGGAAACGTAAGATGTTGTTTCTTTCAACCATAAATAAATGGAAATCATGAGATGGCCAATGTCGAAAGAGTTTTTGTTGTTGTTGCTAAAAGGGCACTTTACTTTTTGTGTTGAGTTTGATCCTTTGTCGTTGCGGAAATTAAGGCATGTTCTATTTTTACTTTAATTCAACCAATAATTACGGGAATTACATTTTCTGATATTTATTTGGGTGGATTATTTGTATTTTTTTAGGAAAAATCCTGATCTATATGGCGAACTTGCCCAAGGCCAAAGCCCAAAGGTTAGTGTCATCTTCACTAGTTACTGCTTTTTCTCAATTCCTTTTATGCCCTTTGGGATTTGGCTACATTAATTTGTGGTGAAACTGAATTTGGTACTTTTGATTATGACCACATGAAAACATACAAACAAAATTAATTTTGAAGGGAACAGTTGTTTTCAGATTTATTAATGACGTCTTCTATTCCTACTTTTGTACAGCATAGGCATGTGTTAACTATTATTAGCCACCTACATACCGTATATATACTATATATACATTTTAATTCAATTATAAAGTATCATATACATACTTGCCATTTGTTCATAACACAAAATAACATGTATATTTACGTTTAGATATTACATATTTAGACCATTTTAATTACATGGTCGAACTAGTGACTAACTAATTTAACTAACAATCTATTAATCTAGTATTTCGACGGAATAAAACATCAAACCACTGTTTAAATCATTGTTTTATGCAGGCAGTTTCTGTTTTGATACATTTATGTTGCCACTAATCAAAATCATATAACATCGTTATGAACACATGCAGTTTATGGTATTTGCATGCTCAGACTCGAGAGTTTGTCCATCCCATATTCTGGATTTCCAACCCGGTGAAGCCTTTATGGTCCGAAACATTGCCAACATGGTTCCACCGTATGACAAGGTTTAACGTTTGACTGTGTACCCCAATTAAACTTGCGAATTTTTTTTTTTTTTAAATGAGTACAATTTTTTTTACTGGCTGTGTTATTGTGTAGACGAAGTATTCAGGAGCTGGGGCAGCCATTGAATATGCAGTCTTGCATTTAAAGGTGATTATTTCTCATTCTTATGCCATGCTTATCTTATATGGTACAGTGCTCTAATAATGGTGGTGGGTCTAGATAAATGAAGAAAGTTTGGTGGTAGATGCAATTTGTTAGTTGCATCATTATTTGTTGGGATTCACACGCATCAAGCTCAACTTGCTATTTTATCAAGACAAATTACGAAAATTATTTATGAACAGCTTAAGGAATCTTTGAATTGGTGCAGATATTGCTAAAGCCAAGAATGATAAAATCAAACGTTCAACTAACTACCACGCTTATATCCACTCAAATAGTATTGGTCAAACTCATAAATCATAACTCAACATCTCCACCACACCTTCCCACTATGTATTATTACGAATATAATAAATATGTTCACTACTTTACTCATTTATTTAATCCATTCAACATTTTTATTTTATTAATTAATATAAAATGTTTTTGTCTTCCGCAATTATGTGCGAGTTATGCCAGAATCTCATTTCAAATTGACCATTTTTTATATCTAGTTTGACGAAAGTGGAACACATGTATGTGGTGTGTTGGCTTATATAGATGAACATTTATGTCTTTTACTAAAACTGGAGTATAACTTTTTGCAATTTTTTATTGTATTTTTTAGATTCTAATGGGTATTGTAACTTACAGGTGGAGAATATTGTAGTTATTGGACACAGTTGCTGTGGAGGTATAAAGGGGCTCATGTCTATCCCAGATGATGGGACCACTGCAAGGCAAGTCTTATACGTTGTTACCATTACTAAGATTTCTTGAAACATCCTTAATGGTGTACTTAAAACTGAAGGGCTTTAACTCATTGTTAAAGGATCTTAAAGGAAGGAACAATTCACTACTATTGTTTAGATCTATAAAAGAAGGAATAAATAATTGGATAAACCTAAATGCTGTTTCACACACATCAAATAATATAAAGTTATATAGTAAAATATATTTTTACAATAATTTTATGTATGCATCCCTTTTTTGGTTTATAGTTTTTCATCATCTCACCTATTTTATCACTTCTTTTTCTTTTCCAACTCATCTATTTCTCTCATACATATGATTGGTTGTAAATAGAATTTAATGTTCAAAAGCATAACTCCAAATGTTTAGTACTTCAGTAGAATCATGATTCATATCCCAGCATCTATAACAGTGAATATAAAGTAATGTACTAGTAATTGGAGACAGGCTTAACAAATCCAGATAAAAACAACCTTTTGGAAATGTTGCTGGGTATATGCCAAGAACAAATCATAACCTTTCTATCCAACATTAAAATATACAGAAGCATTTTTTTTATTTTACTGCTCCCCTGACTTTTCATGTCAAATCATAATGTATATTCATGGGAAAGGAGAAGAAAATTATTATATGAATGATTCCTTTTTTGAGGAATTTAAGTGTAAATCCTCTCTAACTAGTCATTGGATTCTTGCATGCAAGATTCCCCTGAGGAATATATTATACTATTGCACAGTGATTTTGGTGAACATAACTATTATTAGTACACACACTTAACCACCTTGAAAATCATTTCCTTCCTCTGTGATCTTTCAGTGAATTCATAGAGCAATGGGTCCAAATATGTACACCAGCAAGGTCCAAGGTTAAAGCAGAAACAAGTGACTTAAGCTTCGCAGAGCAGTGTACTAACTGTGAGAAGGTAACTAAATGATCCTTTACCCCTTAGCCTTCTTTTGGATGAGTGATGAAGAATAATTTCTTTTTCTACTTATTTCTTTCTTATTAAATATCCTTCCTTTTCACTTATTTCTTATTTTATTTTTTTAACTGTCTCTATTTATCATTAAAAATTATATTACCCTTTACTTGTAATTTCTAATGCAGGAAGCTGTGAATGTGTCACTTGGGAACCTGTTAACTTATCCTTTTGTTAGAGATGGTGTTGTGAACAAAACTCTAGCTTTGAAAGGAGCACATTATGATTTCGTTAATGGCAATTTTGAGCTGTGGGATTTGAACTTCAAGCTTTTGCCCTCTGTATCTCTTTAAGATATATATCTTCACCACATCATAGTAAAGCTGCACTACATCTACACTTTTGCTAAGTATTGAGGGTTTCCACAGAAAAGATTCAGACATTCAGAAAGAATAATGGCCTGTGAGATAAGTAGTAGTAACTAGTAAACTAGTTTTTATTTCCACCAAACTACCATTCTCATAATCTCTGTTATGTATACATTACTTTTATTTTATTTCATGGCTCATGTATCAATCACTTGATGCTCCCACCAACTATTAGTTATGCCTTCTTACTTTGATCTTCTTTTTGAACCTGATTCCCTGTGAGGAACTTATTTCAAAAAGATAGAGTAAGGAATATTAGTTATTGATGGAAAAAAATAATTGTAGACACAGTAAATCATAAATGTGTTGAAATCTTAACTGTTATTTGTTTATATTATTTATTTTGTCTTTCTTTGCTTCATATAGTCATCTGACTCTTTCTGATATGATTTGTGTTATTGTTTGGTACAATTGGATGCAATGAATGAAGGAGTCTCAAACTAAATGGCATAATAACTAAAAGATTATGGTGATGTAATGTAATGAAAATATTTACAAAAATCAGAAAAAGTAGTTAAAACTGTTTTTGGCAATTTGTCAAATATTTATAATGCATGAAATAGGCTTTTGTAATTGTGTCGCCTATCTAAATATTTTGTGTTGCTTCATGAAAAAATTTCAACTCTTTAATCACTTTAAATATCCATAAAAGCTCTGAACAAGTAATATAATGAAATATATTACGATTAGATATCACCAAACTTCCATTTTATGCATTGCAAACAGCATTCATCCACATTACACTTCAAAATCTCACATCAATCAACAAAATTTTAAAAAATTATATTGTGAAACTAAAAAAAAGTTAACAATCAATTTAATAATTATTATATCTAAAGAAAGAAAATGACTTGAAATGTTTGGGTCTTCCACTCTGACCTATTTTGTAACTCAATGAAAAAATTAATTACTTATAAACATGTTGAAAGCTAAAATTCATGAAGAAAATGAAGAGAAAATAAGAAGTCAAAAGAGAGGGCTTTGAACCACCACATATTCCAAAAGGAAAATGATTTTTTGAAACTCCACCCTACTAAATATTAATATTTTAATTATTTTTAATTTTTTAATTTTGAAAATTATTTTAACATTTTATATTTTGTTTATATTTTCATTAAAAATATTATTTTATTTTTAATTTTTTTTATTACAAATATTAATATTTTGTTGTGAGTGTAAACTGGAATAAAATGTCAAAATATCATCACCCATTCCAAAATTATGTGTCTATGTCTCCTCTCTCACAAAACAGCCACCACGGTCGCGTCCTAGAGCACTGCGCCGCCGCTTCCGACGAACGTTGCCACCCTTCACCATCTGCTGTAGTTTTTTTTTTCTTTTTTCCGTTTGTAGGTTTGATTCTATATCACATTTTCTTTCTCTAAAAAGAAGAAATTAGATAGATTCCATGAATAGAGATATAAAATTCCTTTTTGTCCTTATGCATAGAGGCCATGTATATTCTTCAAGCTATACACCTTTTAACATTATTAAATATACCGTTGCGCATTTCTTAAACTTTGAACTTAGCTTTCTTCTTTCTTCACCGTTGCGCATTAACTTCCAGAGGGCATCCAAAAACTAGAGAATCTTTTGAATTGTAATTGAAAAACTAGTAAAGATGGTATCACCAATATGAATTTTGTAACATAACAAACAAATACATCACAAACCCATTCAGAGCAAGGAATAAGCAGCATTCAGACCGAAAATCAAGCTTATGCTTATGATACGGGAGTAGAAGAGGGAAGCAAGCACAACCAAACGTTTTAAAAAGAGTATAATCAGGTTTATGTTTAAAAAGCATTTCATAGGGTGATTTGTTTGAAAGAACAGAAGAGGGGAGGGCATTGATAATGTGCATGGCAGTAGTAAAAGCTTCTCCCCAAAACTGAATTGGAAGAGTAGCAGCCGCAAGTAAAGTTAAACCCATTTCAGTGATATGACAATGTTTTCGTTCAATGGTTCCATGTTGTTCATGTGTGTGTGGACAAATGAGACGGTGATGAATACCAAGAGTATGTGTGATGTTCTTAAAACAAAGGAATTCTTTGGCATTATCAGTTTGGATGGCTTTGAGTGTGTGACCAGTTTGTTTTTCAGCAAAGTTTTTAAAACGTGTAAAAGCAGTGAGAGCTTGAGACTTATGATGTAGAAGAAAAAGCCAAGTATATTTGGTATATGCATCCATAA
>Ga0123342_1007861_pt1 | contig 13826 bp, 9 predicted proteins | sample Turbeawhitnodule_FD_89960 | JGI IMG/M metagenome (GOLD analysis project Ga0123342, IMG submission 89960) | Root nodule microbial communities of legume samples collected from Mexico - Turtle bean Mexico white nodule | ecosystem: Host-associated > Plants > Roots > Nodule | place: Mexico: Nepantla...
ATAGTGTCTTTACCTAAAAAACCAGCATTTTATATTCAAAGAGAGATGTTTAATGAGAAGTTATTTTCTTCAGAGTTGTGTACTAGTTCTACAGTAGAAATTACTACTTCGTTGGAAATAGAATAAACCTGAGTGAGCTATGTACCAATAAAAATAGAAACGATATTTACTTATGCATTGTTAGTTAAGAAATGTTTGTTATATTTTTAAGATAGTAAATGTTTGTTTTATTTTTAATTTTTCCCTCAAATCATTCAAATATGTGAAGATTGATTCGGTAAAAACTTGTTTAAAGGTTACTAGACAGTCTTACCATGTTAGACCATCTAGAGTTTCATATACAATTTCTATCATATTTGGTAGATGGTCTTAGACCGTTTGGTTAAGTCTAACTTAGTGTATAATAAGAAAATCCTAAGGAAATCGTGTGTTAAGAAGTCTCACACTCTCCTTAAAAGCTTGACTATCATGACTCTTAGGCTATAAAAGAGCACATTCGCCCATGTAAAATCACACATTTTGTGAGTGAGTTTGAGCATGAAAAAAAGTTGTTTGGTTGAGTTTTCCCAAGTAGCCTTCCTTCCTATTGTCTTCTTGAAGCCTCTAAGAAGAGTCTCAAGAGACCGTCTAGGATATGGCCGCCCAACCTAGGATGTGTACACTTGGTAAGGAAATCTCCACCTTTACTTACTCCTATTCCATTTTCATTTTCTCCATTAGCATCTTGGTCCATTGCTTGTTCCATTACATTTATTTTGTATCTATGTTGTGATTTTGTCAAGCTTCCCATCTCATATCCCCTCTATCCACAAAAGTCGACAAAGATCACCCCAAAACACAAAACCATATTCAACCAAACACATGACCAACTTTCCCACACTATCTCTCCAAGAAATCATTCCACAACCACTTCTATACCATTTGACCATTTCACTTTTCCACCACTAAATTAATTCCATTTGTCACTTAACCTAGATAGAAGCCTTCTCCCACCATGAATGAAGAGATGAATTCACTTCATCTGAACAATACCTCGACTCTTATTCATATAGACCTGTTGGTTCTAGGTCGGTTAGCTGTAAATATGGTATTCCACAAACTAGTTAAAAAAATTAAAAGCGAGATTGGTGGTTAGAGGCTTTTCTGAGTGAAGGAGATAAATATAATAATGTGTTAGCTCATGTAGTAAAGGACAAATCTATTTGGATGTTGTTAGCCTTGGTTGTTGAACTTAACCTTGAGATGGAACAAATAGACGTTAGGGTTGCATTCCTATTTGGATAATTAAAGGAGACTATCTACATGAAGCAACTAGAATGATTTGAGATAGGAGACAAATAACATTATGTTTTTAAGTTAAACATATCTTTGCATGGTCTGAAACAATCGATAAGTCAACCAATACAAAAAACATGTAAGTTGTGGCAGTTTTAATATGACGATTATTAAAAACTGCCACAATTATTCGTATTTTTTTATCAGCAAAGAATGAATTTAAATTACTAGGAACACTTAAGGGGTGTCCCAACCCTTTTACAAGGGCCAACATCCAAAAGATTAGATCCATGTGAATTTCCAAAAAGATACTAAAGTTGTAGAATTCTGCAGTGAAAGAGAACCTGCATAACTCCTTTAGAGGCTGCAAATTTCTACAAAGAACCTGCATAATTTCCCCTACAAGTCCAGAAAAAATTATGCAGCAAAAACTTCAATTATGCAGTTCTTGTGCATCCCAATTAGGTAGCAGAAAAAACCCACAAAAAAGGTATAAAGTTGGCCAAAGTCTTACTAACACACAACTTATATTCAACACCACAAAAAAGCATTCTGATATGCATAAAAATTGCTACTGCTCCCTCTTAATACGACATGTTAATTAGCATCACATTTCCTCTTCAAAATATGTCATTTAGAATCGCCATTTTATGAAGTATACCGCTCTCTACATTTTTGTTGCCTCCATCACATTCATCTTTTTCCTTCAACTAATTTTCCCCATTCCCTCCACAACATTCTTCTTTTTTCCAAATATTCTTATTCCCCTAAACATTGTATTCCTACAAATATCATTTCTTTTACCCCTATGCAAACTCTCTCATCTCTTCTCTTTGGAAATCCTCTCATTTGGAAACACAGACCCCTCACCCTGGAATCATCAACCATTCTCATGAATACCCTAACCCAACTCTTCTCACTCTCATATCCCACACCACACGCATCCACCCCAACGCGTCGTTGTCGTTAGTTCTATCGCTGCCATTACCGCGAAGACGTAGTTACCCCACCAACTTGAATGACACCCTCCCTTCATTCTTGAGTCATGTTTGTCATGTTGGTAATAAGTATAAGTGGATTCAAACTTCATATCTTGATGTTTCAGGAAATGGAAAATCCTCTAACACAAAGAAATCTGCTGACTATTTTTTGCAGACTAATGGATATTCCCAAACACAAAATAATCATAGATGCTTCAGTTGTATTTCAGGTGGTTTACCATATGCTTCAAGTATGTTTCATATTTGCTAAGTTTTGATATCTTGTTTTCATATTTGCTAAGTTTTGATATCTGGTTGTTATGTTGTCTAGTACTTTTAGTCTTATTTAGCAGATTTGTTTTTCTGACAAGATTTTGTTTTTGAATCTTGAATCTTGTTGGATGAGTATTAATATTATAGGATGTTGAGCTTATTATTTTTATTATTATTTTCTGCTAAGTCTTGTTAAATATGTTCTTTATCTTAGTCTATTTCCTCTACATCAACAAGTGTTAAGAGTGTTATGTGGAACATTTTGCACTCATCTTTATAGATGATGCCTTATGATGATTAATGCTGATCAAATAATTTTTTACTAGATTGTTTTCCTTTTATTTTGTTCTCATCTTATTTAATTGTTATCTCTGCTCCCAGTTTTATATCACTAGCATTACAATTGAGTGTCATCATTACATGTGCTAGTAATAAATAGCCTTCCACCTGAATTTGGTAAAGTGGTGTGAAGATCATTTGCACTCATAAGATAGGATGGGAATGGACACTTCAATGTTCTAATTAAGCAGCTCAACTAAAAGTTTTGAAACAAATTTTAGGTCAATGATCTATGGCAATTGATACTTGATTTTGTCTGCTTGCATATATATGGAGATAAATTTTTTATTTGGTATCATCATTTTTTTTTCTTTACTAGCAAAGAAATGCAAGCTACACAAATAGTTCAGATATTTAAAGTAAACTTGGATTTACTTACTCTTAAACATGTACACGTTGATGACATGGGAAGACCACCTTGTTGTGACAAAGGAGTCAATTTTTAGTGTTGTGTAATTAGAATTGGAGTTTAACCATATTAGCTTGTTAATTTAGGTTATACCCTCAGGTGATGAGGAACAATGATATTTTCTTGCACTAACAGAAGTTGAAAATTATAAAAATAATTTCAATAAAATATTAAAAATTGTAATATTAAAAATTAAAATATTTAATTCTCTAATTACAACCGTTATTACTAACGTACAATAATTCACAATTTAATATAATAGTGACGGTTACAAACATTATACTATAATATATAAAGTGGTGTTTATAGACCGTCACATTATACTTTTTGAAGGCCAGATCAGTGGAGGTACACGAAACTACCACACATGTAGATTGTGACGGTTGTAAATGCAACTTTATACAAAAATAATCGTCACCATATACATGTTCTTTATAGGGAATGGAATATATGATTTGATGAGTTCATTATGAGCATTGGTTTTTAACATAGCAAGAGATAGTTGCATTTACTTCAAGTTTCTATTAGAAGGTCACTTCATTGTATTGTTGATGTATGTAAATGACATTTTAATAGAAAAAGATAATAAACCCGATGTACAAAAGGTTAACTTTATGTTAAACAATGACTTTCATGTGAAGGACCTAGGAGTTAGGAATATATTGGTGATTAAGATCATTAGACGATGTGATTTGAAACATCTACATGTGTCCTATGAGACCTATCTCAAATAAATCCTTGTGAAGTTTAGTATGAAAAACTTAAAACCTATATCCACACATATTGCATCTCATTATAAGTTGAATGATGAAAAATCTCATAAAATAATGGAGGAATAATGCTATATATACAGTATTACATATGCTAATATAGTTGGTTTTGTTATGTATGAATGGTATGCACACTCCTCAATACAACCTATGTTCCGAGCATTGTTAGGAGGTTCATATATCAAATCCCAGGCGAGCTCATCGACAAGCTCTTAAGTTGATTCCTATAACAACGTCAGAATTTGGCCAACACTAATATTTGAAAGTTAATTTGATGTTTTCTTGTAGTGAGAGTAAGCCCATTTTTTTTGGGTGAGAGAGCCACAAGTTATACATAACTTTTTTTAAAGTGGCTTCAGATAGTCTGTCCATAACCTCATAGTAATATTCTCCTTTGAAACTTGCCTTAGGACCTTGTCACCAAGACTCAAAAAAATTGCACTGAGAGCCTTTTCTAACAATGTAGTCTTGTCGTTTTCAGTCATGAGTTTTTCAGACCTGAAATCTCTTTCCAAAGCCTCAAGAAGGTCCATTGAACTAAAGGAGCATGCATCTTCAACCGCCATAGCTAGAAATCATTCAATCCAGTGAATTTGTCAACCTCATACTTTGCAGAAGTAATCTTGTTTGAGTTTCTTCATTCCATGTTCATCGCACCATTTTGTTGAGTGCAAACACAATTCACTGGATCATTTAATCAAAATAATATTAATAAAAAAAAGAGAAACCGTGAATGAGAAAGTAAAACGGAGTAGAACAAAGTATGAAAATCACAAAAGCAATTTTATGTGGTTTATATTGTTAATGAAGTTTACGTCCACGATGAGTATTCTTAAAGGTTACAACAAAAAGTTTCTCTCTAAACCTCGCAACAACACTCTCTACTCTTATGTTTTTGAAAACTGTCATGTTCACTTTCATAACTACAAGAAAAAAAATAACTGCCTTACAACTTCCTACTATGCATGTTTCTCATACAAATCAACAACGTGTACAATAATTGAGTTTCAAATATCATGAGGCACTAACAGTTACAGAGAAACTTAAATAAAAGAAGTAGACGATCCAAAAGCAGTAGTTCAACACAGACATTGATGCCCATCAAACAATGATATCCATCAAACAATAATATCGATAAGAAATGATACTCATCAGACCACCATAAACCATTAGATGAAGAAAATCCGAATGATCCAGAAACTTGAAACTTAGATTTTAGCTGAACCAAAATTTACATTAAATAATGTATCTTGATATTATCTAGTATAACAAAATACAAAGATTTCTTATTTATTTTTGTTTAATGGTAAAAAACATATACTATACTCTAATTAACCTTGGAAATAATGTTGAGTGGGATTATACATGATGACAACAAATCAAAATTGTTTAATTTAGATTTAATTACCTTATCTGTCCCTACATTTAGGACCAATATTCAATTTAGTACAGTGGTTTTTAAAAAAACCAATTTGGTCTCCATATTTTTTAAAATGCATCCAAAATGATCCTTTTTGTTAAGTCGCACGAAACGACGTTAAGTGGTGCTTATATGGCAGAGACGTGTCAAACGACGTGGATGGTTACATTAGCTTAGTCAGGAATGAATTGGGGGTTAGGGTTACAATAATTTCACTTGGGGATTACGAATTGTATGGTGTGAGGTGCGATTGTGAACAAGGATCTAGAGGTGCGATCCTGTGGTGTGATGTGACGTTCGATTGTGTAGTGCGTTCCCGTGGTGCGATCCCGAATCCATTTTGAGGTGCGATCCAGAGCTCGTGAAGGGGCAGCGATTGAGGAACCTACTCGATTACAACTGCATGATGATACAGATGCAGACCTATAGGCACACACATTTCCACCACAAACAGATCTACACCCACGAACGAATCACAAACGTTGATTACTCCTCCCCAACCAACGAATCCACAATCACCAGACTCCACCACAAACGACGACCCTCCTATATGTCAACTTACTCGTTTATGTGAACAAGGCAGCAAGCAAAAGCATTTACGTACGGAAACCCTAACAACCAGAATTTATTAATCTCTGCCTATCCAATCTCATGCCCGAAACCCTAATCACCCAAAACAACGTGTCACCTACTTGAAAGTCCACATAACCCCTTATCTTTGCCACATATGCACCACTTAACGTCGTTTCGTGCGGCTTAACAGAAAGGAAAATTTTGGATACATTTTTAAAAACATAGGGACCAAATTGATTTGTTTAAAAAATACTGTACTAAATTGAATATTTTTATTAAAAACATAGATTGTTTGATAGATAATTAAATCTTTAAATTAAAAACAAAACCGTGGGAAAATTTATTGTTTGATAGATAAAAACTAAAATTAGTAAAGTTAAACACAATTTAGAAAAAACATAGATTGAAGCCTCTTCTAAGTTCCTTTTATATACTAATTCTTTTAAATTTTTTATGAACCTCTAATAAATATGAACTCATAATTTTCCTATTGTGTGAAAAAAAGTGTTAAACTTGTCCATGCTAAAATGATATCCCATATCTTTTAAAGTTCAATAATGGAAGACAATAGATTACTCAAAACCAAAAGGAAACGAAAGATATAGGTCCCATAACACAAACTTTTGTCGGCCATTCTTAACGTGTTTCCCTTTATATTAATATATCATGTGCGAACATTCTAAAAGTAATTTTTTTTTTAAAAATAATTCGTTTATGAATTAAAAAATATTTATATATTTGTAAAAATTATTTTTATTAATTTTGTATATATAATTTTTAATTTATTTATAAAGCAATTTTACCTTGTATAAAGAAAGGATTTTTCTTTTTAATTTTAGAAGTGTTTATAAAACATGTACCTTCAAAAATACAATCTAATTTCGAGTATTCAACTTATCCATACTTTTTTCGATTTTTTTTAGTAAAGATAAGTGGTACTTTTCTTTTCTTTTACTAAAACATCTTTTCTTTTTCTTTCCAACAGAAAAGGAACACGAATTTCAGAAATTCTAAATTGTTCTGTGTTATTCTGACTTACATCGATGAAATGAAGATAATTTATAGTTTTTTTTATATTATTTTAATTATTATAAACAATATAACACTAAACAAATATATTTTACTTTCTGTTGTTTGCTTTAATTAGGTTTGGTTTTGGTTGATGTTGGACACTTTAAAGTTCCTTTTATTCTATTAATTCAGATAAAAAATAAATAAATTAGAAAAAAAAATCACGTGCAAGTGCTAGTAAAATATTTTGTATCTTAACAGGTATTGAAATTGTAATTTATATACTTTTTATTTTGTCATAATTTTTAATGTATTCCTCTGCTATATTTTAATTTTTTAGATATGTATTTTAATATATCTATATATATGCACACACGTATAGATAATTACAAATATTATGTTTGTTTAAAGTTATGCACTTTAAGTTAAATCCCTCTAAACTTTTTATTACTTATAGTCTTGATATTCCTTTAGTTTTTTCTTTAACGCTGAAAACAAAAAATAATAATAAAAAAATATTTAAATTAAAATAATTATATTATTTTTGGTGTGTAATTAAAAAAAAAATATTTATTTTTATTCACTCATAATCTTTTTCTAATTTTAATGTATTATGATTAGTGACATTTTATTTTTATCAAGTTTGCTTTCTGATGCTTTGACAGATAATTTTTTACAACGAAAATAATTGCACTTAAAAAGTACATGCATATTATTATTTGAACTTGCCACAGTATCACACAATCACCTTCTTCTTGCAGATTAGTCTTTCCATATTTGAAGCATCCTATGAGGCTTATCCTTCACAAACTTCTGCTTGCTTTCATGCTTCTCTGGTTCTGCTTCAGTTCTTCTATTCATGTTCATGCAGCAGATGACAGTTTAAACCCTGGTGATAGATTCAACTCCTCTTCACAACTATATTCTAAGAGTCGCAAATATTCTCTGCAATTTTTTACTTACTTAGTAATATTCAGTGTATATGACGATGCTCTAGTTTGGGTGAGTAATAGAGAACAATCTATCAACCAGAGCGATGCAGTTCTATCCTTAAACTTCTCTGGGGTGCTGAAAATAGAATATGCATCTGTGAAAAAACCAATTATTCTGTATTCTCCACCTCAACCTATCAACAACACTGTGGCCACTTTGTTGGACACAGGCAACTTTGTGCTTCAACACCTTCACTCCAATGGGACAAACACTCTCTTGTGGCAGAGTTTTGATTATCCCTTTGCGACTTTGATCCCCACCATGAAGTTAGGTGTTAATCATAAAACAGGCCATCGTTCGTTACTTTCTTCGCAGAAGACTGAAGACGTTCTGACTCCAGGTGGCTTTAGTCTTGAATGGGAACCGAGGGGACAAGAACTGATGATAAGGAGGCGAGGAAAAGTTTGTTGGAAAAGTGAGGAACAATAGATTTGAGCACATTCCAGAAGATGCACAAGGCGTGTTGAACTACAGCATAGTGTCCAATGAGGATGAAGACACCTTCTCTTTCACATCTACAAATGAAAACCATACACGTTGGTGGTACCTATGGGATACTGGGTGGTTATCTTACAATACCAAAGAGGGATACGTTGCAAGGGCTGATCTGTGTTATGGATACAACAACACAGATGGGTGCCAAAGATGGCAGGATATACCTAAATGCAGGATTCCTGGTGATGTGTTTACCAAAAAGAATCTTCGCCCTAATTACGACAGTGTAACCTATGAAGATAATAAGAATTTTACTCACAGTGATTGTGAGGCTGCTTGCTGGAGCAATTGTAATTGCAATGGATTCAAAGAAATCTATGATGATGAAACTGGATGTATGTTCTATCATTGGAATTCATCAAAAGATTATATAGCTGACGGCACTGTTTCGGGTGAAGACATTTACGTACTTGAGAACACAGTGAACATAATCCCTCGTCATCACGGTAGGTCTAATGCCAACTTCATTTCATTTTTTATAGACCAAAAACAAGTTTCATTTCTAATGCTTCCAATCATACCCTAAAATATGTCAGCACAGTCTAAAGATTCCATTCATACCTAAATTGAATACACCCTTTATCAAGACTGAATAATTTCTTTTTTTAGCAGTCTTTGATCTCAAAATAGAAAAGGAAAGAAGTCATTGGCTGCAAAGCTTAACAATGGCATTGCAAAAAATTATAAAGCCATAAAATCAATAATTGATACTTGAAGATTTTGAGTTGTTGTATGCAGGTACAAAATGGTGGATATGGGTAATTCCAGTAATAGCAACTACTTTACTCATAATATGCGCATTCATTCTATACCTAGCCATAAAGAAACGAAAACATGTGCTTCAAGGTAGTTACCTACTTCAAACTCATTGTTAAACAAAATCTTTTGATCACTTTTCTATATTTTAATATTTCTCATTTTCATCTGACAGAGAAGAAAAGGAAAAAAAGGACTCTAATCGATAATTTTGGAAATGATTTGAATAAGAAATACGGTTTAAAAGTATTGGATTATACATTGGTTGTGGCAGCTACAAATGAGTTTTCATCAGAGAAGAAGTTAGGACAGGGAGGCTTTGGACCAGTTTATAAGGTGATTCAAATTACTCATCTTATGTGTTGGTAACTTTATTTCAGAGCACTACTCATGACCTTTTTGTTCTCATTTCTTTAGGGAACTTTGCCAACAGGAGAGGAGGTTGCTATAAAAAGACTTGCAAGAAGTTCTGCACAAGGAATTGTTGAGTTTAAAAACGAACTAACACTTATACGTGAACTTCAGCACATGAATCTTGTTCAACTACTTGGTTGTTGCATTCATGAAGAAGAGAAGATCCTAATTTACGAGTATATGCCCAACAAAAGCTTGGATTTCTATCTTTTCGGTGAGGAATGTGTTGATCATTATCTAATTATTTGTTTAGGATGTTAAACAGATACATTTTGTTTTCATTATCATGCAATTATCCAAACACTTATGTAGGTGATCTTTCTCAATTAGATTTACAATAATTACTCAAGTTTTCCTAGGTAGAGCATCATGATGAAAAAGTCACTTTCTCTTTTTACATTTTTATAGTATACATTCTAACCTACATCACTACTATCTGACCATGGAGAAGATTGTACAAGAAGCAAATTACTCGATTGGAATAAGCGCTTCAACATAATACAAGGGATTTCTCAAGGATTATTGTATCTTCAGAAGTACTCAAGACTCAAAGTTATTCATAGAGACTTGAAAGCTAGTAACATACTTCTTGATGAAAATATGAATCCAAAAATATCAGATTTTGGGATGGCTAGAATGTTTACTCAACAAGATTCGTTATCAAATACGAATAGGGTTGTTGGGACATAGTGAGCTTGCTAAACTCAGTTACATTTATCTTATACCAATGTATAAATAAAATTTATTTTCTCATGTGAAATTTCTTGCAGTGGTTATATGTCTCCGGAATATGCTATGGAAGGAATATTTTCTACAAAGTCTGATGTGTACAGCTTTGGAGTGTTGTTGCTTGAAATAGTTAGTGGAAGAAAAAACACAAGTTTTTATGATGATGACCACCCTTTGAATCTAGTTGGACATGTATGTACAATTAGCTTCGGTAAGTTTGTTTTTTGGCATGATATGATTATTGTGTCTAATTTTAGTAAATACATACAGGTATGGGAATTATGGAAAGACGACAAGTATTTTGAATTAGTGGATCCATCATTAAATGAGGTATTTGATCATGAGGAAGTGCAAAGGTGTATTCATATCGGTCTCTTATGTGTTGAACATTATGCAAATGATCGACCCACAATGAGTGACATTATATCAATTTTGACAAGCAAGAGTACAATAGTGTCTTTACCTAAAAAACCAGCATTCTATGTTCAAAGGTATATGTATAATGAGAATTTATCTTCCTTAGAATTGTGCACTGGTGGTTCTACAGTGGAGATTACTTCTTCTACCGTAGAAATGACTGCTTCTATTTGAATATTTATGTACTGATTTAAAAAGAATTTGACTTGAGATTATCACTTAAGAAATAAATGTTTGTTACATTTTAAAGAAAGCAGAAATTCATCTTTGGTGAAAATGCAAAATGTTATACATAACAAAGTTAGACATAATTTTTATTTTATGTATTTGTCTTGAGGTAGTTCTCTTGGGTGTGGGCAACCATGTAGGATCTCTTTTTGATGGTATTAAATTTTTTTATTTAGGTTACATAGGTATTAAATTAAAATGTTAATATAATTAAAATTATATAAATATATATATATATATATATATATATATATATATATAAAGTAAAAAGAAAATAAAAATATTACAAATACTCTCTTATATAAACCACCAATACTTTCTTTGTACCTAACAATGAGTACACTATTGAAAAAGTTAAAACAGGAAAGCAATTCATCTTCAAAAAGTGAGACCAATCAAAAGGGTAGCGCATTACCATAAAGCTATGAAATATAAATAATTAAATATTTCTTAAAGCAATGGCTGACCAAACTTTTATTTCTTTCAGTTTCTTTGACTCATCAATAATTTTGTCTCAAATGTTTCAAAAACTAAATCAGTAACTCAACCGTTCAAGATAACTGAAAAAATGAGTGAGTTTCTAGTTGTATATATGAGTTGATCAACCATATCACAGTAAACTTGTCTATATTTAAATTATAAAAATTTATTTTATATATATATATATATATCTATATATTTATTGTAATATTATTGTTGACTATGTTTTAAACTGGGAAATTGGCAATGGGAAGGATATCAAGTTCTGGGAAAACCGGTAGGTTGGGAACGAACCATTGAAGACTAAGTTTCCAAGACTGTTTTCATTGAGTATCGAGAAAGATATTTTGTTGGCTCGTAGTGGGTTTTGGACAAATAACAGTTGTGAGTGGTATCTGGCGTGGAGAAGAAGTCTTTTTGATTGGGAGAAGACCCATGTTTGCCAACTTCTTGAGGTAGTGCATGACTCGTGCCTTGTCTTGGAGAAAGTTGATAGGTGGGTCTGGAAAGCCAATAAGTTTCTAGAGATCGGCTTATGTGCTTCTTAGAGGTGTCATAAGTGGCTCCAACAAGGTGACTTAAATTCTAAATACTTTCATTCAGTTGTTGCGTGGAGAAGGATAAGAAATAACTTTAATGGCATGTTCATTAACGGTCGCTGGTATGATGACAAGGATGTGGTTAAGGATAAAATGAGAGATTTTTTTAAGAATAGATTCGAAGGAGTTACTAGATCTCAGGTTAGATTGGATAATGTATTTTTTAACTCTATTTCTGGTTCAAATTACGAGATGTTGGTTGGTTCCTTTTTCTGAAGAGGAAATCAAGAATGCGATTTGGAGCTGCGAAAGCACAAAGAGTCCTGGTCCGAATGACTTTAATTTTAGCTTCATTAAACATAGTTAGGATCTGATAAAGAAGGACATTATCTTGGTTGTGAAGGATTTTGCTCTATCTGGTTATTGGCCTAGGGGGTCTAAGGCTTCCTTTATTTGCTTGGTTCCCAGGTCGGAAAACCCACAACTGTTGGGTGATTTTAGACCCATTTCTCTGGTCGGGTGCTTGTACAAGATTATCGCTAAATTGCTTTCTCTCAAGTTGAAAAAGGTATTACGAAAGGTCATTGATTCTAGACAATTGGCGTTTCTCGAAGAAAGGGGTTTAATGGATAGTGTTCTCATCGCCAATGAAGTTCTTGAGGAGGCTAAGAGGATGAAGAAGTGTAGTGTATATGCTAGGAAGGCTTGGTTTTTTTGACAAGTGGATTGTATGGATTAAATCTTGCCTTGAGTCTGTTTCGGTTTCTATTTTTGTCTCTTTGATGAAGGGGTTGAGACAAGGAGACCCTATCGCCCAATTTTTATTTCTTATTGTGTCTGAAGGTTTGGCAGGGGTCTCTAGAAATGCTGATGAACTTGACGCGATAGAAAGCCTAGAGATCGGGAATAAGAAGATTAAAGTTAATATGCTACAATATTCAAACGATACCTTGTTTTTCTGCCATGCGAATTCTAAAAGTATATTCAACATTAAAGCAATGTTAAATTGTTTTGAGTTGGCTTCAGATTTGAAGGTAAATTTCTTGAAAAACAGTATTGGTGGGGTGGGGGTAGATTAGTTCACTATCCGAGGTCTGGCGACTATCCTTACCTGTAATGTTATGAAAGTACCTTTCAAATATTTAGAGTTGCTTGTTGGGGGTGTCACAAGAGGGAAGTTTTTTGGGATGGAGTGGTAGATAGAATAAAGTCCAGATTGCGAAGATGGGAAGGTAGAAATTTGTCTATGGCTGGAACAATTTGTCTCATCAAGTCAGTTCTTTCGTCTATGCCTTTGTTCTACATGTCCATGTTTTTGTTGCTTATAGTCGTGATGAAAAAGATTGCGAGTGTTTAGAGGAATTTTCTCTAGGGGTGGGGTTCTGAAGGAAGGAAGATCGCTTGAGTTTCTTGGGAAAAGGTATGCGAGTCTCAGGATGGTGGCGGACTTGGAATAATAAACATTAAGGATTTTAACTTAGCTTTGTTAGGTAAATGAATTTGGAGGCTGGGGTCTAATGAGGGAGGTTTGTGGAAGGAGGTTTTAGAGTCAAAATATGGAGGATGGAGAAAGCTGAAGGAGGACAGCTTAGACAACTCCTCGAGGCAGTGCATGACTCGTGCCCTGTCTTAGTTAAAGTTGATAGGTGGGTTTGGAAAGATGTTAAGTCTCAAGTGTTTTCTGTTAATTCGGCGTACATGATGCTTAGAGGGGGGGGGGGGGGG
>Ga0123342_1007862_pt1 | contig 13825 bp, 5 predicted proteins | sample Turbeawhitnodule_FD_89960 | JGI IMG/M metagenome (GOLD analysis project Ga0123342, IMG submission 89960) | Root nodule microbial communities of legume samples collected from Mexico - Turtle bean Mexico white nodule | ecosystem: Host-associated > Plants > Roots > Nodule | place: Mexico: Nepantla...
TCCAGGCCTCGTCCAAGAAGCTCCTCATCCCTATGACAAAACCAAGATGAGAACAAAACCCACATATCTGCAGACAGACTTCACGAAGTAACAAACAAGTATATTTGGGTGTGTGCCAGATGGAAAATCCGAGTTGAACTAACCCAGTTGTTGTTAGCATTTGCATCAACTTTTTCTGGTTTGTGCGACAGCGATCAACAAGATCAATAATTACTTCATCTTTTACAGCCTATAAAGCATAAAACTCAGACGTTAAATCATTTCACTTAAACAAAGGGAGGATTCAGAAGACCATGAAAAACAGTTTAACTTACTGCACGATCACTAGGATTCACAGCCTGCAACATGTCACTCAACAGATCCAAAACATGTCGCATGGACTCCAAGCTTGACATACTGAGTATTTCAAGAGAAGTTAGCTTAAAAGCAAATATGATAACACAGAAGTTCTGTCATACAAAGGACAGCAGAGGAAGCAAGGGTGAAAAGGAAAAAAAAAAGAAGGCAGACATTAACCTTAAACTTTCTATCTCAGTCGCCATAGTTTCATCCAGTGTTTTTGATGAATTGCTTGGCATCCCATATCCAGCTGGCATATTTCTTACATTTGGATGGGTAGGAGGAGGAGTAAATATTGGAGCTGCATCTGGTGATCTTTTTGGAAAAACTACTCCAGATCGCTGTCATTCACATAATTCAACATAATATTATGGTGATAAAATCTGATGGTCGTTGAATAGCTCACATGTGGATATGGCTTACAGATATCAATGCAATCTTTCCTGTACATAAAACGTAAATTTGGAACAAACGGGAGCTTTTGCCAGGGGACAATTCTCCACACTGAGGTGTTGATGGAATAAAGTATGTGGAATCTTATAAAGTTAAAATTCACCCATTTGTCACTAAAGAATTCCAAGAACTTTATAGTTTTAGGCAAAGCATCTATATGTGTTTTGTTTAGGTGACGCATTTAGTTACAAAATACAAATTTGTATTACATATTAGAATAAGTAAAAGTGTCTTCCTAAATTTGTAATCTCACCCTTAAGATGAACCGATTGTCAATCATTTACAGAGTATACACAAATGCCAATTATATAATTTTGAAAATCTAGCATACCACTTTGCACATGAAACTATCAATGAAGAGATTGACAAAAACCAATACAAAATTTTTATCAAGTATTACCTTTAACTCCTCATATGCCCAATAGTACTGGGGATGTTTACCACCTGGTCCCCCAAATGCCTCTTGCCATGAGTCCAGCAACATTAAGATTTTATCCCTCACTTGCATATCTGCCTAAATAATCATTACATGTATTTCATGTTAGACTAGACAAATCAAATAAAAAAAATAGTTTGCTGGAAACAGTAGTAATTTAACAGATAAAGAACCCATCCATATTTTGATGAGTAAATATTAAGATTGTTTTGATAAGTAAAAAAACAGGGGGACTTCTACCAATAAAAACAATCTTTGTATTCACATATCAACATGTAGATAGATTCTATAACAGTTCAACTGCACATTACAACTTTCTTTTTTGAAAGACAAATACTGCCCATGTACATTTAACACACAGGTAGTTTCGAGCAAATGATCCAGTAACCTATCTAATATAGAATCATATACTACGGAAATCTCCACAAAAGACTACAACATACTCGTCATTAATAATGTACAGCAGTAGCCGCCGGACTAGATTTGGATATATATTGAATTAGGCAAAAGAGCATTTCAAAGAATTACACCCTTAGATGTCATAAATAATAACAAAATAGATTAGATCCTGACATTTGCATTTATAATCACAAATTCCATGAAGAATGCAATAACAATTCTTTTCAAGCATCAAATATACAAACTAAACCAGGAACATCTTAAGTTTCCAATCCAACTAAAACCACCTTACCTTTTTCCTTATGATTTTGATCATCTCTTCCAGTATGTTCCTCTCAGCAATTTGAAAGTGCACAAAATCACCACAGTTCTTTACCATTGTCTCCAGCAGCTGGGGTTGACAAACAGAAACCACAAATCAAGCTCCAAACAAATGAATTTTAAAGTTAAGTAATCCAGGAGGACACGGCCACAAACAACTTGAGCCAAATACAGAAAAGTAAGACCAAAAGCCAGTGCCAACAAAGTACCGTTAGAGCTAGTAATTGAACTCTAGAGCTCCTATGTTGTAATCTCCTCTTCACAGCTTTTACCACATCTTTTGGCTGCCTGAGAAATTAAACATGCAGTATTCATCAAAGATTCAGTAAAAACTTAAAAGACCAGTGCAAATAACGAGAAAGAAGCACAGTTTGCAGTGTCATCCATGGACCCTGGTTTTTCTGAAAGGAAACTGAAGGTAAAAAATTGTTCAATTTTGACAACAGTTATGCATGAGAAAATTAAAAATCACAAGAATTATAAACAATAGAAAAAAATGAATAGAATCAGAAAAAAGGAACAACCAGTTTCCACTCTTTTCCCAATAATACAATCTTATTGTCAGTTTCATCACAAAGAAAATACTAACTACCATCAACAACAACTTTAGTCCCAAAATTCCATCCGATGACAGAACCAACAAACATTAAGTGGAGCATCATATTCAAAGACATAAACATGTGGTATTTGATGAAAGTCAAACCCTTCAAAATAAAATAAAATAAAACATATTATCGAAATTGATATGCTATCTATCTTCCTCCTTTTCTTGTAGTTGAAGATTACCAATGATTAGAATTGATGGAATCACAAATTTCGATGTTCATGGTCCAATCAGGGCCCATAAGAAGATCGCTGGTTGCCTTCTCCACTGCGACAGTAGCAGAGGAAGAAGAAGAAGAAGAAGACATCGTATCCGTCCCCCCTCTCTCTTTCTGAAACTTCTTCAAGGAGCACCAAAATCAATTCTGGATTTAACGACCCAAAAAAAGATGAAAACTTTCCACCAAAATTGTTCTAATAAGCACCGCAACGATTGTTTGGAAGAGTGCAAAATTACGAAACCCTAACGCAATTCGTGAATGGAAACATCAAAATAACCGGAATAGTCGTCGCTTGTTTTCTCAAATAGAATAGTTTTTTATTTTTTATTTTTTTTTTATTTCTCTCTCTGAGCTAAGAAAGGGGAATCGGGGAATTTTCTCTTTTCCATTATTTTCTCGATACAAATTTTTTTCCCGGAAAGTGTGCGTAATTTTCCTTTATCATTCTATATTTTTCGTTTTCTTAGCTGAAAGGGGTGCGAGTTTTGTGCGGTGTGATAGGTGCACTCGCTCTCCCACGCATGTGTAACCCACGCGCTATTGGCACGTGATGAGGAGAAGCACATTTGAATTTGGGTTTCCTTTTCCGCTGTTGAAATTGTTCTGTCACCCATACAAATTCTTTGACTTTATAGTAATTAATAATCATTTCAAAATCTCAAAAGATATTTAATTATTCACACTTACAAACCATGATTCATTTATTTCAATTTACATTACATTGAACTATAAGAATATAAAAGTATTTCTTAATTTGTACCTCATTATAAATCATAATTAGATACTTGTGAAGATTATTTGAATGGCAGAAATTGTTTGAATCTTTCTAACTCTGAAGAGATGAAGTACTGATAGAAAATTGTAAATACAAATATAAACAATCTAGATTTTTTGGAGTAGATTTCTATTCCAAAAGATCATGTAGTGTTATTATGATTTGATGTTATGATCAATCATGTGTTAAACTATGTCATGTTGATGCATCTCACTCCAACAGCATAAAAGTGATAATATTAGAATGCATAGACACCTATGATTTAATTGTGGATGGTAAATAACATTTAACTTTAATGATTATATTAAGATACTGGATAAGGTGGTAGATAATATCTTACTATAATATTAAAATTAGACTATAATAGCTAATTTTTTATTATAGTTATCTGATAATTAATTGTTTTTTATTTTAATTAATTAATATTTAATGATTTTTACAAGATATCATTACATTTTAACAATGTAATATATTTAAAAATAAACATGATAAGTAGTAATTTTAAAAAGTTAGGATGTAATTTATAGTAATAAAAGAAATTAAACATTACAATATTTATAATTCTTAATTGCAGCAATTTAAAAAAAAATATTTAAAACAAAAGATTTATAACTAATTCATGTTTATATAAGATAGTCATTAATCACCAAACATTAAAAAAAATTACAACATTATTTTCTTGCAAATGTGATTCCAACGTATAGTGATGATACAACCCTTTTTTTCTATTTCTTTAATATTACATTTATACTCCTCTAGAACAATTTTAAATATCTTGCGCCCTAAAATTTTGAAAAGAAAAACTTTTCTTGTGGAAAAATAAATTATTTCCAAAGATGGTAGCTTTTGGGACTGGAGGGAAGTCAATTTTATTCTCAAAATATTTTATTAAATAAAAAAAATAGACTAAATAGTAAGCATGATATTATTTTGTTATGATGATGAAGAAGAAAAAGGTGTTGGAGATCCCACATCGACTAGAGAACCGGCTCATAGGGTTGAGGTTTGCACCCATTTATATATTATGAAATGTCTTTATCTCTAGTCGATAATGTGGGATCTCCAACATACCCCTCACGTCGAGAGTGATAGATAGAAGCTCGTGCGTGGGACTAGGATAGGCTCGAAATGGCTCTGATACCATATTACGAAAGTGGACTTTAAGTCTAACTCAACCCCATAAAACCGGCTCATAGGGTTGAGGTTTTGAGGTTTGCATCCACTTATATACAGTGAAAGGCTCTAATCTCTAGTCGATGTGGGATCTCCAACAAAAGGAGATAATTTGAGAAGAAAATGTAAATATAGAAAATGTGAATTAGGTTTGAAATTAAAATTGAAACAATTTTCAGTTTGTTGTGTTGTGTTGTATATAAACCAAGAAATAGTGTGTAAATGAAGTTTTTGAAAAGAATATTATTTTATTAATTTATTTTATGCATTGCACACTTACTATTTTGGTGGCATCATTGTATAAGCATTAAAGTGAAAATGACACACTGAAAGCAAACCAAAAGGAGAGAGGAAGCTCATCGAGCTAATCGTCTCCTATCAATAATGCTGATAAAAATTATGACAAATACTAATATATTAATTGTTTTTTCTTTCTATTTTTTTTACTTTTAATTTATTTAAACTAAAGAAACGAGCACAATTATAAAAGTATAAAAATTTACTATTCAAAACAAAAATACGTACATATATATTTTTCTTTTTATGATTATATTTTCATACTTTATAAAGCAACAAGGTATGGTAGGTGATTCAATAACAGCCCGATAGTAAGTGACCTGATAAAGTCAACAAATACTCGCTAGGATAAGCTTGAAATGACTCTGATACCATATTACAAAGTGGACTTTAAGCCTAACTCAACCCCATAAAACCAATTCATGAGGTGAAGTTTGCACCCACTTATATACAATGAATTATCCTCATCTCTAGTCGATGTGGGATCTCCAATATACGGTTTAAAACAATTAAAAATACATATTAAAAAAATAAAACTAGGCTAGGCAATAGGTGTTATGGTGAAGCAAATACACTATTATAGTCTCTTATGTTTAATTAAGGTAAGGACATCCTCTTTGAATTTTAATGCACTTAAAGAGAATAAGGAACGCATTACAAATTGTTAAATTTTAATGTTAAAGAATATTAGTTTGGATGATTTTGTATATTTTTTTTTTCCTGAGAGTATTTTATATTAAAATTAATTCATATTTGATGTCACATCGAGTAGAAATAAAAATATTTAATAGTATATAAGTAAGTAGATGTAGATTACACTTTATAAACTAGTTTTATAAGGTTGAGTTAGACTTAAAGTTCATTTCTTGATATGATATCAGAATCGTTTAAAATTTATTCTAATGAAATTTTGTTAGATAAAATATTTCATAATATATAAGAAGGTACAACAGATGATTTTATAAGGTCTAATTATAAAATACCATTAATCCACTTTTATATTCTAATTAATTATAATTAATATTTATATTTTAAATTTGTCAACTAATGCCCAAGACACTTGTTAACAAGAACTAATATTTTCTAGAATGTTACTAATCTATTGTGTTGCTTTTAAAAGAAGATTAATAATGAAATTAGTTTCAAATTTGTCAATGTATATTTCATTATCTATTAACTTTATATAGTATTTTACTAAGAGTGCTTCTCTTTCTAATATGCATTCAATTATTAATTGAAGTTGGTTAAAAATCATAACATTCGATCAACTTTTCTTTTAAATTAATAGGAGACTTACTCTGAGACAGCGACTACCACTCATAGCCGCTTTTGTACACCAAACGTTTTGGTTTAGAATGATGCTTTAACTCATAGCCGCCGTTTTATACCCGTTTTAATTTTGAAAATATCACCACATTTTGATGGACAACGTTTATCCGTATAAGTATTGTAAATATATTGTCATAAATAGAACTTTTTGCACTAATGGAAATTAAATATATAGCTTTTTACACTTTTTGCATAAATCCAAAATCAAAGATCATTTGCATATTCTTTGTGGAGAACTTAATATAGCTGCAAAAAAAATAAAAATTAACTAAATAGATCTCTTAAAGACTTGTTAAAATTAACCTTAAGATGTTTGATAGAGCTTCAATTAAAGATAACTAAAATAGCTTCCTTTCTAATTTCATTGATAACTCAATAGCGTTTTAAGTGTTGTATTAATTGTTTAGATAATAATGTGCATACTTTCATTGAACTTTAACTCAAATGTAAATGGTAGACATTGAATTTATATAATTTTTAATTAATAGTGACTAATTGAATTTTACCTCTAATTTATTACAGACACCACATTTCATTTGTGAACTTTTCCAAATAAAATTCAGAAAAGCGACATAAAATTCAAAAAATTCAAATAAGTATGATGACATTATCATTAAAATACTTTTGTAAAAGAGAAAGTGGATACTCAGAAAGTCATAAAGTCACCAAGAAGAGTTATTATTATTATATATACATTTATGAATGAAAGTGAAATGACCAAAAAACTATGAGTGGTATTGATGGAGTATATATTTTTATCTGAATTTCTTTTAATATTATTATTTATCTTTTGCTTTTTCGTTTGTTCTATAAGCTGCCACGCGCCACTAGCCATGCATATTTATTCTTCGTTTTCATAGTCATTTCATTATTTATTAATTATTATTATAGGGCCAAAGTTCATGACACGTGGAAGTTTTACAATGATTCAACGGAAAAATGTCGATATGCACTTTATATATATATATGGTAACTAGATTCTATTATTAAAAAAATTGAAATTTGCTAAATTTGACATTTTTTATGATAATTATGTCGATGTATTTATATTTTTCTTAAATATCAGGGCTTGTTTAAATCTCAATTTCAACGATTAATGTCGGTTTCATATTCATTATCTTTAGGAAATAATTTTTAGTTAAAGTGAGATAATTAAATGAAAATATTATATCAAACAGGATACAAATTATATAGTATTCAAGTGCTGTTGTCCTAATGTGACTACTTTTCCAATGATTTCAAATGCTTGTTAGTAAAAGTCTTGTATAAAATTCAATAAATATAAAAGGATTAAGTTGAAGTACTAGATTTGAAGCTACAGTTTCAACTTTATTTTTTAATGCTATAGGTTCAGTCATATTATTCTTTGCGTATACTTAAAAAATAAAATGGTTATACCAATATTTTGAAAAGTATTACGCTTTCTTATATATTCAGAAGAATTCAATAAAAACATTAAAAAATAACTCTTTTGAATGTATTTTTCCATAAAAAGTCAATATGTATTTAATAAATATGACCCAACAACCATAATCTTGGTTTATTGAGTGTGAGATACCACTAAAAAAAATCATGAAATAAAAAACAATTTTAGAGATAAAAAATAATTAGTTGTTAAAGTGACTAAATTAGATATCATTTTAAAAACTAAAAAAAATGGTTTCTAAATTAGTTTATATTATTGTTAAATAGTTTCTAAATTGGTATCTAATTAGCAATCAAGATTTTTGCTACCAAATTTAGAATCTAAATAATTGGTTGTTAAAACTTTGGTAACTAATTAAATACCAATTTAGAAACTATTTAACAATAATAAAAACTAATTTAGAAACCAGAATTTTATTTTAGTTTCTAAAATAGTCTTTAATTTAGTTACTATTGTAACTAATTATTTTTTATCTAAAAATTAATTTTTATTTGATGATTTTTTTTAGTGGACTAACTTCTTCAAATTTTAGTTATAAACTTCTTTTAAAAAATAATATAATATTTTGATACTCTTGAAAAGAAATTACTTTTTACAACTCATTTTAATGATATAATAACATATATTAGTATTTTAAGTTAAAAAATATATTTATTATTAAATGATTGTTTCTTTTAGTGTCTAATATTAAAATAAAAGTTACACAGAAATATATTATTTTCCTTCTGATTCTATTTTTTTTTTGTCTGTAAAGTATAATATTGGCTATATTGTTTTTTTGTTTGTTGTAGGACAGAAAAATGAAAGGTGTGGAAAAGAAAGAATGACAGTGTTTTGTACTCCATGAATAGAGAGTGAAGTAAAGGCTCCACATGTACACCAAAACAATAAAAGTAACACGACAGACAGTGACCACAAAGTCATGCACGCGGTCTTGGAAGACACCACATTCCAATATCAAAAAGCACCATTCATGACTGTGTCTATCTTCAACCAAATAAAGCTATGCAATGGTTAACCAACTCAACAATCAACTTTCTCAGGCACTATCGCCAAATAGCAATAACAAAAATAATGACAAAAAAAAGGAAGGAAGCAAACACACTTTAAACACACTTTTGGAGATTGCAAATTTCAAACACCACCTTCCATTCATTCACATTTCTCAAGAATCTGTTTGGAGTTGTGTTTGCAACTCAAGAAGTATATTCTTATTTTGACGTTACTAAACTGAAAAAAAGATGTGAAAGCTAAAGAGAGTAGCTTCATTATTAATGCATATTCTCATTTTTCACCTTAAATTGGAGAAAGATGTGAAAGCTAATAATAGTATAACTTTACTATTAATGCAGGAATCGTGTCTGAAATGGATTACCTAGACTAGCACATTGTCCATATATATATATATATATATATATATATATATATATATATATGCTTAAACCTTTTCTTTTTCTATAAATATTACCATTATTAAGCATGTAGGTTATGACTCCATTCTGTTAAGAAATTTACTGCAGTATAACACTGCCTTAAATAAACCTTATTCTAGATATACAGATGCATGCTGCAGATGTGTAAAAAAAATTGTAACCAATGCAATGACTGTTTATGTGTCATATAACTCATAATTAATGTGGTCCATATATGCCAGAAGTGTTTGGCATTTGAATGGTCAAACTCTGAGTGGCCTTACTGTGGTGATAATGGGTCATGAATGCATTCTTGATGGAGTAGAATGGTATCCATTAGTACACCATTTGACATGGGAGAGTGAGCCTGGAAGGTCAACAAAAAACTAGCAGCTCTTCTTCTTAATCATGGCTGGAGTTTATTCCACATTTGATTTACAAATGTGTTAGTTATTGATTTCCTCATTCTGTGAACTCCAAGTTCTTTCAAATAAATATTAAAAGCAGTAATATATATATAAAGAATTTTATTGAAATTGTCTAACCTTTTTAATAAATACGTTACATTGAAATGAACAAAGACTGATTTTTCATGTTTGTGTCAAAATTTTAGAGATAAATTTAAAAATGTTTAACACTCTTAAAGTTTTTGTTGTTATTGGAGGAAGTCCTTGTGAATTATAAAAAATCCTTTCTAGTGAATTAATAATACTCTGTTGAAAATTTTAAATCGTTTGAAAAAGTAACATTGTTCATGCATCCAATCTCTTTATTGTAGGATTATAAACCATTATTTTTACCTATCAACCCCAAACATGCAAGGCCTAATACTAATTGCCCTACTAGCCCATAATTAAAAAAGGTGTCTTTGGAAACTACCTTATTAGGAATCATGATTAACACATACATGGTACGGTTCTATTTTTGTGCTTAAAATGGTGTATTATGCCAAATGTCCTGTGTATAAAGGAGTTTGGCAAAAGTACTTGGATTTTACATAGTTTGGCAAACCTAACAAGTTTCACATTCTTGTCTAATTTCATTTTTACTTTATTCAAATAATTTTCAAGGCATCCACTACTTAAATTTTCTTATGCAGCAAAATAAATCTAACTAGTGATAAAGTACCTTTTATTTTTTGGAAAGAATTAACATAACGGCTTCCAAGGTTAGTGTGCACAATTTTAAGAAGTTGAGTGTTTCTTATAACATTTTTTTTTATTTTTTCTTTTTTACAATTCACATGAATATTTATATTTGTAAAATCTAATTTTGGAAGAATCTTATTCTATATTAATATTTTCATTCTTTTTTTAGAAATGTAACTCAAATGTTTATACCTTAAGAAAATAGTGTGTTCACTAAATTGCATTTAGTGTCAACATTGTGAGGTGTAGAGTCATTAGAGTTTCAACATACAAATTATTCAACTTCAATATATTAAGAATGACAAGAAAGATGAAAAGAAGAAATGAAAAAAAGATGAAAAGAAGAAATGAAAAAAAGAGAAGAATATTGTATAAAGAAGGCACCACATTGAAACATAAAGAAAGAGGAATAGAAACACTAAGAAAAATATAGTAGAAATACAAATAGACATAAAGAAAAAACAGAGAAGTGTTAAGATGCATGAATTATTCCTTAAATTATTGTTGCTTAACTTTGATATTGAAGTTGTGTTATGTTATTTAGATGTATAAATTTAAAATTTTTTAATATTAAAATTAATTGTTAAAATTAATTTACAAAAATAGATAAATGTTTATTTGATGTTTAAAATTAAAATTTGAAACTTAAAAATAGAAAAAATATAGAGACTAATTAAATAAACTATAGTGGTTTTCACATTCATTTTTTTTTTTCAATTTTAAAACTTATTTTTACAAGTGTCACTTAATATTTTTTGTGTACATCACACAAAATCATTTCTTAAGTTAAAAGATTATAAGTACAATCGTGAAATTATAAGTTTGAGCATATATAATAGTTTGTAAAAGTTTAAGATCTTATTCTTCAAAAATTCAATTCAATAGGACATACATGGCAATAAAGTTTTAGTGGAAAATTGATCTGATTATCATTCTTTCATCGATGCTTTATTTTCTATATGCAAATTCGAATGATAAAGAAACAATAATAGAGGGGTTAGGGAGATTTGAGGAAAAAGAGTGGGTCTGAAAGTTGAAATGGAGAAAATAGTGGTTTGAGTGGGAAATTGTAGGCATCTTTATTGATGCAAGAGATCCAAAATCAAATCTTATATAGGTACAAGAACAGGAAGGATGAATGGTGTTGGATGGATGATGAAACTCATGCTTATATTGTTAGATCTGGTTGTAAGAAACTACTGAATGAAATCACTAGTGAGGATTGCCAAGTGTATGAAATGTTTTGGAAAATCAAGACTTTAGATTCTGCTCAGACCTTTTGCATAGAGAGTAATACAGAATAGAGTAGTCACGAAGGATAATTTGAGCATAAAGGGGGTCGAGGTAAGATGCAATATATGCGTTTGTGTGGAGAAAGAGAAGAGTTTGTTAGTCATTTATTTTTTTAGTTGTAGAGTAACTGGGACTGTGGCACATAAATACACAACTTTTTTAGTCAGTTTTGTTGATGCAGAATAGGGAGCAAAACAGAGTTTGGTGTTGTATGTGGGTGTTTGTAGTTTGAAAAATATGGTATATTAGGAATAGCATTATTTTCAGAAGAAAAGGTAGATAATGTGGCACAAAAGTTGTGTTTTTTTACTAGGATTGGTGCTTGATCCTGTAACTTGTCTAAAATTCATAAGGGGTAAATTTTTATTGGTTGAAAGTGGTACAATAAAGGATAAAATATGGGTGCTGGGAAAGTGTTTGTCATGGTTATAAACTGCTGGGATAATGGGTTTAGACTAAATGATTGGGGGCTATCAGTATAGATAGTTTTAGTTCAGCAAATGGTTGATTATAAGGCTTGGTGAAAGGGGTAATGTGTAGCTGTGATGCGGGGCAACGTGGAAAGCAACTTATAAAATCATGGCTTCTGCATAACCATAGACATCAGAACAACACATTGACCGTAACTAAATGCAGTAGTAGTGGTTTGGCAATAGTTTCAGGCTTCTTGAGTTGGTTGCTGGTGTAATATGATAATGCAAAAAAGAGGAGTTGCTAATAGGAGAATATACAAATTTGATGGATGAAATTGGTGTTGAAATTGAGTTATTGCTAATTACTCTATCACAAACACTTAAAAGGAGATTTAAAGTATATTTTTAATATTATTTAATAAAAAGTATCTTGAAATATCTTATATTGAACTCACTTTTTCTTTTCTACAATCTTCGAATCTAAGTGTTTAAATTTATAAGACCTAATTCAACCATCAGGTGACATGTGAAAGATAATATAAAATGTAATATTAAAAATATTAATAATAGTTTATGAAATTTGGAATGTTGTTTCGATATTTTTTGTTTAAGGTTAATTTAGTTTAATTTTTTTTAAAAGTGTGATTATTTAAAATTATGAAATAATAATTGTGTTATTTATTTTGTGGAATATTCTATTTAATTTAAAAATATATTAATATAGGTTTATTCAATATATTAACTAAAGTGGTATTAAAATTTGTGTAATATATAATTTTAGAATGTGATGTTGGCTTTTTTTTTTTTGATAGAATATGTCATATAATATTTCAATGTGGTATATAATATAAGAATTTTATAAAACCTAAACAAATAAACTAAGAAAATAATTATCATCCTACTTAGTATCATCAATTATTGTCATGATCATTGTTGGAGATAGTTTAGTGTGAAAGGTTAAGGATTCAAACACAATTTAATATATTCTGTGTAGCTTGATCCTCAAAGCCTCTTTGTGAGGTAACATGATCAAGATACTCATTATGTGCAGGACATTGGTATCTCCCAGGAAAACTAGTGGACATGTAGAAGGAAAATACATAAAATGTGTCAATGATGGTCATCTAAATTTTTTACAATTATAGTTTTCATTTGATTCATGTTTAATGGTGGTGGCAAACTAACTAATAGAGGGAATATTGTTGCTTGCGACTATAAAAGAAAACATGATTGACAAATGAAAAGGAGCATAACTCTCGACCTAAGGTGGATCCCCTAAAACATAGAATTTTCACAACCTAGAGATGAGGACTTGAAAACTCAAAAGTCCTCGTGGAGCCAACACATATCTCCTCCATTTGACGAGAGATGATATCATCGATGTTGATGATGAAGGTATCTTGAGTTGCATAGACAATCTTAGTGAATGTGTCGGATGTGTGAAGGATGGGAGCATGTTGGAGAGGATAAAATGCCATCCAAATATGCAAAAAAAAGGCATTTATACGTGGTTTCTAAATACGTGATGGAACAATGTTTTTCCATTGTGCATATTCAAAAGGATTCTAATATATTGACACTCTCTGACAATAACACACATTTGACGTTGCAGACGTAACAATGACGTAGTAGAAAGAAGATTGTGCGCGAATGAGGAGGGCGAACTTCAAAATAGGGTAAAAAAGAATATATTATATCGATTCTTACTAACAACCGGTGTAATATATATATATATATATATATATATATATATATATATATATATATATATATATAACACAAAAAAA
>Ga0123342_1007863_pt1 | contig 13823 bp, 9 predicted proteins | sample Turbeawhitnodule_FD_89960 | JGI IMG/M metagenome (GOLD analysis project Ga0123342, IMG submission 89960) | Root nodule microbial communities of legume samples collected from Mexico - Turtle bean Mexico white nodule | ecosystem: Host-associated > Plants > Roots > Nodule | place: Mexico: Nepantla...
AACAATCGGCGACCACACGTGCCTCCCGACTTCCTTCCCATCTGCCAACCTGGCGCCTTGTCAACACGCCTACACTGTAGCAGGATGCCACGTCATCACACCCGTCCACCAGGGCGGTACAGTCCAAAATAAAGAAATACAAGCATAGAAAAAATAAGAAAACTTGGATTCAATCTTCTTTCCCATACTGTAGCTCAAAAAGCTGGTTCTGAACAACTTCAATCAGTTCATCAAGGGTTTGAAAACGTGTGTCCATGCTTTGAAATCTGTTGTCAAAGTTCTGAAAATTTGTAACACAAAGATCATGAAGGTTTCTTTGATTTTCAGCAAAGATGTCCAGCCTATTGACCATGAAACTTTCAAAGGAAGACATTGAGGGAATTCTATTTCCGTGATGTCCAACAGTTGTTCCAACACCTAAGTCTGCAACAGGTTGTTCTTCATCTTGAACATTCATATCAGTACCTTCAGCAGCTTCTTGATCTTCTTCATGATGTTCAACATGAACTCCACTTGAGGAACCACCATGTTCACCATCCTTACTTACCCATCTTCCATTAATCTTGGTAAAATCCATGTTGCTTAGTGAACCATTGTTCACTTCATGTGTTGATTTCACCAAGTCAGATGTTTCATCCTCAAGGTTCACTTCAAAATAGTTTAAGAATTTAGAAATCAAGATAGCATAAGGATAATGATAGTCACTTAACCTCATAGATTTTTGCATGTGTTCCTTCATAATATGGATCCAATTGATCTTAACCTCATAGATTTTTGCATGTTTGCTCATTATGCAGTATATGTAGACAAGATCTTCCTCAGTGAGAACAAAATGGTTGCTCCCTTTTGGTGTTAGAATCCAAGTGACAATGAGAGCCAACAACCTTTCATTCAATTTCAACCCTCCAACAGAACAAGTTCTTACTTGTGCATGAGGAATCTTCAAACAACTTTTGTAATATTGAATTTTGTTGAAATCTTCCACCACACTAATATTCCCTTTGTTGATTCTTAACCTAGCATACTTTAGGCCAGTCATAGCAGCCCATACCTCATGAGTAATCTCCGTATCCACACCCTTGACATGAGAAACAAGATTGTTACCTTCAAACTTTAAATTGGTGTAGAAAACCCGAATAAGATCCTGATAGATGTTCCTCTTCATCTCTAAGAACCTTTTTAGCAGTTGTTCTTTGAGTAGTCTTCTCACATCATCTAGCTTTTGACTCTTCAACCAACCAAAAGAGACACCTTTTGGATTGTTTATCACTTTTCTACTAGTTTCAAAGCGATATTTCTCAATCAATTCATTGTCTCCTGAAAACCAACCTTCAAGACGCCCTCCTGATCTTACAACTCTGGTTTTAGTCCCTCTTTTATGATTGAGGAGTGGAATCCATGAAACCAAAATGAGAGAAATAAAAAACAACAGAGGAGGATATGAGATGCAGCAAGAGATATGCTAATGGGTTGTTTTTGTGTAGAAAAATAGTTGCAGAGGGTTTTTATAGCAAAACAGAAATCCTCTTTGATCCTTTGATTGCAGTGAGTTCCAGTTTCAAGAGGAGGAATCTGGTCCAAGCTTGCACAGAACCACGTTAGCCCTTACTAGAAAATCACATGGTCAGCACATGTTGATTTGACTAGTCATAAAGGCACTTGAATTTCTAAGATATGGAATATATTCCTTTTATGACAAGAAACAACTTTCTCCTGAACCAAATCAGACCTCGTGACTGCTTTATTGACTCATAATCCTTTTAAAAAAAATCTGTAAAAGATAGAATGCATAAAGAAATTAAATCGATTTTATGCAGTGCTGTCAGAGAAGAAACAATCGGTTGTTTCGAGGAAACAATCGGTTGTTTTTTTGAAGCAGCAACAATGTTTGAATTTTAAAAAAATCAAAATGTAATTATACATATATAACACACATAGATGAAGATTTTAGCATGAATTTATGACAGAAAAATAAAGACAAAGAAAGTCTTATTCTTTTGTCATGGAGTCCTTTCAATGAGTCATTATTCATGATCAAGAATGCTTCTTTTGGCTTTCAAGACAACTTAAGCTGGTATAGAACCTTAATTCAATTCCAGAAAAAGTCCTTTTCTTCCAAAAGCTTGATCTCATAACTCAAGAGCCCATGCTTCTTTTAGTATCCCTGCAACACAATAAATTCAAGCAACAAGATTTGGTCCCCTTACAAATGTGGGTCCTTTTGATTCAGCTTTATCACTGGAAACTTCAGAACCTTTTGGAATCCATCTCATAATACCTTTAGGAACAAATATTTCCTAATTTTATAGAATCTAACTGAGTGGCCTCTCTTCATGCAGTAAAAACATGTAACAACCGGTTGTTTCGATCTTTCAATCAGTTGTTTTTCTAACACTTTTGAAAAAGAGTTTGAAAACTTGTTCTGTTTGCTCTGTGGATTAAAATGCAATCCTGCTTTTCCAAAAACACAATTTTGAGATGCCAAGACATTCTCAAAGTTGGATTTACCCTTTGAAAGCTTATCCACAGTTTTTACAAGGTAGTGAACTTTACTCTCAAGAGTTTTACAATTTTCACAAGCTTTATAGTCACACAAGCAAGAAGATTTTTTGCAATGCATTTCAAGGTTTTCTAAATTGGATTTTGACTTTTCGAATTCTTCTTCAAGAGTCTCTATTTTCAAGCCAGTTATTCAACCCTTTCAATCGGTTGTTTAAGAGAGTCAATCGGTTACCTTCTTCATGAGTTTCTTTAAAAGCTTGAAGCAATTGACTATAGTTTTCAGCATTTAAGGAGGCACAAGAACTTACACTGCTTGAGCTTCTTGAATAATCATCTCCTTCAACCAACAAACACAAATTGGCTTTTTCATCTTCACTTGATGAGGAGCTTGATGAAGAGACTTCATTTTCATCCCAAGCAATATAGGCTCTTTTTGATTTCCCTTTTTTTTCCTTATTGTTTGACTTCTTTTCCTTGCCTTATTTATTTGGGCAATCAACTTTTATATGCCCTTGTTCTCCACAACCAAAGCAATTGTAATTGTTAGAATTGAAATCACTAGTTTTCTTGTTTCCATACCTTTCTTTGTTGGATTCCTTGTTGCGGTTTCTCTTCAATAATTTGCTGAACTTTTTGGACAACAAACTAAGAGTTTCTTCCTCACTTTCATCACTTGAGTCTTGCTTATTCTTGTGCTTGGCAGCTTTCAAGGCAATGTTCCTTACATGCTTGTCTTCACTTTCTTGAACATTGTGTTTATTCATCTCCAACTCATTTTCTCAAAGCTTTCGAAACAAGGAGGCTATAGTCAAATATGTCAAGTCCTTTGATTCTGAGATAGCCGTGACTTTAGGTTGCCAAGATCTATCAAGACACTTGAGAATCTTGATGTTCAACTCCTTTTTGTCAAATATTTTTCCAAGACTCATTAGATGATTGACAATGTGAGTGAATCTCTTTTGTACTTCAGCAATTGATTCTCCTTTGAGCATTCTGAACATCTCATACTTTTGTATTAGAGTGTGTTTCCTTGCTTTCTTTACATCATTTGTTCCTTCATGGGTGACCTCTAGAGTATCCCACATTTCCTTAGCAGATGCACATTGTGAGATCCTGAAAAATTCATCAGAGTTCAAAGTAGAGGTTATGATATTCATTCCTTGTTTCATTCGGTTCATATGTTGAAAAAATGGGTTTCTATGTGAGTTTGGCGTGGTTCTTGTGTTCTTGATTAAGTTCTTGAATGGGTAAAGAATCTTGATCCAATTCTAAAGGTTCCTATTCATGTTCCAATTCATATTGAATTCATAACATGTTCATTTCATGTTCTTGGTTCATATCAGCCTTGCAAGGTGACTGGGGTATGGTGTATATAGGTAATCTTTGTCGGACATATTTTTTCGGATGTAGTTAAAAGTTCTTTAGTTTTATGCTCTTGATTTTTTTTAATGCTAGTAAAGAGATCAGTTTTTTTTTGTTCTGTTGAAGGTTATGTTGAGTCATAACCTGTTAAATGTAATAAGGTTAGAGCATCAACAAAATGCTCCTTATTTATTTTATTTTTTCTTTGCTGATAAAAAAAATGACTACCCTGTAATATGTGTCTTCCCCCTCTTTCGTTTTCCTATTCATGTATAATTTTCATTGTTTTACTACTGCATTCCACATTTTACATTTATCATAAAGATCATATTTTGTTTTTTATCGGAATTAAGATCACATATTATAATCACTCCTATCTAATTTTCATTGTTTAACACTTCACACTTATCATTAAGATCATATGAGGAATAAACATTGAGAATTATGAGTGGAATGTTATAGTTAGGAAACCCAAGAACATTGTTAGAAAGTATGACCAAAACAAGAGGGGGGTGAATTGTTTTCACAAGATTTTCGCAAAGATTGGAAGTAGAGTGACAAGATCTGTAAAAATCAATCAATAGATTTTCTTTTCAATTAGATTAAATATCATATTTACACTTCTTTATGAAAAAAAATAAACCAGTTGTTTTATTGAAACAACTAACTGTTTATACCAGAGAACAAAGAGTAGAATATAAAGCAGAGAATAAAGAGTAGAATATAAACCAGTGTATAAAAGTAGGGAAAGAGAGATTTATACTGGTTCACTCTTAACCAAGAGCTACATCCAGTCTTCAGTTGACCACTGAGAATTCACTATGCAATCAAAAATAGATTACAAAACACACACCAAGAACGTTGATCTTGAACCCTTCAAGAACACACAACACTCCTTGACAACACCACAGTTTCCAAAAACACTTTTCGAAACTGACTTACACACAATTACAATATTCAAAGAAGGAAATAGAATACACCTGCATTACAAAGGAGTAGTACAAATGAATAGAAAAGCCATATCATACTTGATGAGACCCAATGAGAGAGGGTGCCTAGCAATGATGAAGACCAAGCCCAAACCATGACCTCAACACCCATACCTCAGAGGATTACAAGGAGCTGAGCACATACTCTAGGAGTTGAGCATCAATTGGTCTCTCTATTTGTAATTTCCATAGAGTAGGTTTAAATAACATAATTAGAAGGTGAAGACATAAGATTGGGCCTTTGAGATGTCCATTAGGGTAGAAAGGGAACCCTACCTTCTAGAACATGTGGAATGGTGCGACATTGACCAATGTCAACACCTAGCCACACCATATTTTGTGCCTTCCCATTCTACCCTTTTCTCTTGTTTTCCAAGGCTCCTAAATTTATAAATAGGAGGTTTCCCCCTTTGTAAACACAAGTTGAAATTATAGTAAAGAAATTCTGCACAATTTTTGTGTGAGTTGTGAATGAGTGAGTCTCCTCCTAAATTGGTCTTATCTTGGGTTCATGAAGCTCTCAAGTAGCGGCCTTCCCTCACTTATCTTGGTGATTCCATCCCATCAAGTGGCGTGACACACCATAGCTTCACCATTCCTAAGTTCTTCTTTCATCCTCTCTTCCATTAATCCATTCCTTTTATGCTTGTGTCTTGTCGATTTTCATACTTTTTTTCTTAGTTTTGTTTCCTTGTTTTACAATTTGGTCCATTCTTGTGTTCTTGCTTTGCTTGTTCAATTTCCACCATCATTATCATCTTAATCACCTTTCAATTGTGTTTTCTCTTTGCCTTATGGAAATGAACCTTCACATCTACTTAACCACTTGGTTAAGTTAATGTACAATGGGAATTTTCGTTAGGTTATGACCTATACCTGTGTTAAAATTCAAATCTAAGTACAGTGTCACCATACAAATGAACAATCTTAAAATCAACTCACATCATGTGGTTATCAGAGCTTAGGTTCTTATGCTTAATTTTCTTGAGTTGATGTGACACTTTACAATTTCTTTACATTCTAGCACATTTACTTCTTGTCTTTAAATTCAAGTACCTTTACTTTCTTGTCTTAAAATTCAAGCACCTTTAAATTCTTGTCATTATTTTCTTGCTTTTAATTTTCCAGCACCTTATTTTTTGCAAAAAAAATTTCAGCCTTTCTTTATATTCATAGTATTTTTCGTTTTGAATATGTTTCTTGTTATGTTTTTTATTGATCTTGCCTTTTACTTTGAGTCTTATGTTCATTAGTGTTCTAGGTGTCCTTGTTTTGATTCTACTTACTTTCTTTTAATTGTGAAGTTTACAAATTAATTAGAAACTTGTTTTAGTAGAAGTTGATTTAAAGTTTCAAACACATGATTTCTTGAAAATGTGCATGATGCAAACTATGTCCATTCTTTGCCATAACTCACATTAGCATAAAATAAACAGCAAGGTATTTTAAAATCAAAACAATACCGCACATTTCAAAACAGCAAGCAAAAAGTGACGTTTCAAACCAACAAAAACAGCAAAAAAAAATTTCCAAAGGCATCTTGGTTATCACTTGGTAAAGAAAATCATTTTCCAAAACTATGGATTCAACTTGATTGGCAAATTGTTTTCAACTTTGTGGAATTTTTATCCTTTTGCTTTAGCATTTTTTCTAATCACAAAAGTTTCATAGTTAAAAGTTTAGTGAGTTTCTTAGAGTCTTCTTTTGTGCTTTTCTTGATTGTCATCTTTTTCAAAGTTTTGTCATATCTCTTATCTCCAATTTGGTTTAGCCTTTTCTTGTTTGTCTTTTCTTTCTTTCCTCAAGTTGTTGTGGTGAATTACCTTTGAGAAAGTGTGGAGGCTTTGTCCTTTTTCACTTCAGAGTGTTCATACCACATGCAAGACCTTGGTTAAGGGAAGAAAACTTTCTTTGAGTGGTTAAGTGTTTTTGCTTCTTTGTGCCGCAAGCTTTACCTTATTTCTAACTTCTTTTCTTTAATTGTTTGTTACTTGTGTTTCTTGTTTTCTTTTTGTTATAGCTCATATTTCAAGTGGTGAATCTTCTAAGCCCCAATCTCCACAAAAAGCTTCTCTTATGGGAGAATTAGCGACGACCAAAAGGACTATTGCACAAAAAGATGAAGCCATGAGGCAAATGGAGGAAAGACTCCAAAGATTAGAATTGCAACATGAAAGACCCCAAAGAGGAAGACAACATCATCATAGATATGACTTAAGAAGTTATCAAACTTAGGTGACCATGAAGAAGAAGACGAATGGAGGAGGAATCCTTTTGAAGATAGGCGCCAAAATGTGGCAAAACCCTTTCTACCATATGTAAAATTGCCTATTTTTAGTGGGAAAAGTGATCCCAATGTTTATTTAGGATAGGAGGCTAAGGTAGAACAAAATTTTAATGTGCATGAGGTCCAAGATGACCAAAAGATAAAACTAGCCTCCTTAGAATTTTTGGATTATGCCATGCAATGTGCATGATTTATTTTTCTGTTAAGGATTTCACATAAAATAGTCAATTCTTTTATCTAAATAACCGATTATTTTTGCCTTACAAAAAATACAAAAGAAAATAAAGCTTTCAAAAAACCTTTGTAAAAAACTAAGTGTCAATCAATCGGTTGTTTCGACAAATCAAATGGATAAAAAAACTTGATCTAGTCCCAAGACCTTGAACAAATTTTTTTTCAACTGATTGAAAGGTCGAAAGAATTGACTAAAATTCACACATCTATTTAGAAAACACTTCTTTTGAAAGAGATAAAGACTCAAATGAGCTTGGATCAATACTAGATGTGAATTGACAATTCAAAATTTACTAATCAACACACACAAACACAACAGTAGGTTTTTCAAGTCTTCAAAGTAGATTTGGAAGCATCAAATCACCTTGTTCAACAATCTTCCCATATTTGATGAAGATAAATCCCTGGTTTATTTGTGTTGTAGATTTTGAACTTAAGAGTTCTTGCAAAATAGAATTATATACCACACAATGCAAGTATAGCAGTAGGATAAAATAGATTTAAGAAAGCACACTGAAACAACAACACTAGAAAAGTTCAAAGTGTTCTAGTGCAGAGCAACAACAGTAGAATTAAAACATAGCAATACAACCAAATCAAAACAGATAACTTCTCCCCCTATTTGTCTTCACAAATATATGAAGAGAAGGGATACACAAAACTGGAACAAAATGATAAGGAATTAATCTAGCATTACAAATAATATAAAATCATTTCAAAAACAAAAAATGAATTTGAGCTTTCAAGGATCCTTGCCATATTGGAATTCGAAGAGTTGGTTTTGAACAACTTCAATCTGCTCATCTAGATGCTGGAACCTGATAGTACAAAATTCATAGTGGTTCCTTTGATCACTTGCCATGTCATCCAAGCGGTTGATCATCAAGTGCATGTAGAGCATAAATATTCTGCAACTCTAGCACTTGGACCAACTTCATTATTTGCACCACCATCTTGCTAGTTTGATTTCCAGTACCTTGTTTAGCTTGATTTGGTCCAACTTGATTTCTAGCATTTGGTTTAACTTGATGTCCATCATGTGGTTCAGCTTGATCTTCAAGAAAAAGACCCATTTGTTCTTCCTCTATGCTAACCCATTTGTTATCAACTTTGATGAACCCCATCTTGCTAAGTGACCAATTATTAATTTCATGAGATGGTTTTACCACCTGTGACAGTTCTTCATCAAGATCAATTTCAAAATATTGAAGAAATTTAGACATAAAAACAACATAAGGAAAATGATAATAACTTAACCTCATAGATTTTTGCATATGCTCCTTAAAGACATGGATCCAAATGACTTTGATGTTCTTCATCATGCAGTAGATTAAGATAAGGTCTTCTTTAGTGAGGACAACATGATTACTCCCTCTTGGAGTTAGATTCCATGTGACAATGAAGGCAGTAACCCTTGCATTCAATTTTAAGGCACCAACATGAAAGCCCTTCAATTTCATGTAAGGATTTCTGAGACAGATAACATAGTATTGTATTTAATTGAAATTCTCCACAACACTTGTGTTTCCTTTGTTGATTCGTGCTCCAGAGAATTTTAACCCAGTGATGGTAGTCCACACAGTAGGAGTAATCTCCATTTCTACCCCTTTGACATGTGAATACATATTTTCACCATCAACAATTAGGTTTGTGTAAAATACCTTCACTAGACCGAGAAAAGTGTTTCCATTCATCTTAAGGAACCCCTTTAGATTTTGATCTTTCAATGCCTTCCTAACCTCCTTAAGGTTTTTGTTGAACAAGATGCTTTGATGTCTCCAGATCCAAGTGGAAAGCTTGAAGACCTTGCTACTGTGTGTCTAGTTGTTTGGAACTTGTTAATTTACTCCTTAAGATGATCCAAGCTCAATTAAATCTTTAACATTTTGAAAAGATGGGTTTTCTAAAAGGAAGTGAAATTTCAACAGGATGAAATTTTGAATCAACGGGTTGAAATTTCGAAACAACAGGTTGTTTGACACTTAGTGGATTTTAAAATGATTTGGAAAAGCTTTGTCATTGCCTTTGCTGTCAAACAAATTTCAACAGGTTGAAATTTCGAAACAACAGGTTGTTTGGCACTTAGTGGATTTTAAACTGATTTGGAAAAACTTTGCCTTTGCTGTCAAACAAAAATCAGTTGGTTATTTCGATAAATCAATCGACTGTTTTTCTGAAAACCTTAACAAAAAAATTTTAAGTGGTTTTTCTGTTTTAAATGATTTCAACAACTTTTGGTTTTTTTGTTGTAACTGTTTTAACCATTTTATTGAAAGATAAAAAGGTGATTTTACGCTCCTATGCATTAACTAAATAAAAGAGATTAATAAAAAACAGTTTTCAAAGAGCTTTTGGATCATCTCAAGTGTGGAATAAGATTGGGTCTTGTATTCTGAACTTTGATCTTGTGATTTACCTAGGTGTTTTCTATTCTCTTCTTTTTGGATAATTGTATTTCTGTACTGGTGTTGCCAATAAGTGTTGTGTGTTCTTGAGGGGATTAAGATCAACATTCTTGGTGTGATTTTTGCCAAGGACTAGTGTGTGTTCTTGAGGGGTTCAAGATCATCCCTCTTGGTGTGTGTAGCTTGTAATCTAGGGTTGATTACATAGTGAATTCTTAGTGGTTTGTGAGGACTGGATGTAGCTCAGGTGTTGAGTGAACCAGCATAAACATTCTGTGTGAATCTCTCTATCCTTACACTCTTTAAACTGTTTTAACTTTGTTTTATAAAGTGCTAATAAAAACAATCGACTGTTTCATAAAAACAACCGGTTGATTTTCTGCATCAAGATTAAAAACAGTTTTATATTTGGCTGGAACAGATTTTCCATTGATTAATTCTTCATAGCCTTTCACTCTACCTTCAATACTTGCAAAAATCTTTCAAAAACAATTCACCCCGCTCTTGTTTTAGCCCTATAATTCTAACAGTTTTGCTCCTTCAGCTACTTGAAGGACACCAATTTTGGCTTCAAACAATGTGATTTAACCTTTGGTTCAAGTATGTTATTTTCACTTCTTAGTTTATTGCATATAACAACCAACTATTCGCTTCATCATGGGTTTCTTTAAAGGCAATTAATAATTGATCAAAGCTTTCTGAATTAGTTGAGTAATTACTAACCAAATCATAACTGGATTTTTCATTGTTCACCATGAAGCAGATGTTTGCTTCTTTACTTTCAGTTGATGAATCACTTGATGAAAAGACTTCATTGTCCTCCCAGAAGATATACGCCATTTTTCCTCTGCTTCTTTCAACCAAATACCTGATACTGATAGTTCGAGACGAGGTGTCATCTGAGAAAGTCGTCATCAACTCCACATGCCCTCTTACCTCCACCTGATCTTTAGCAAAACCAAAACAAACAGCCGTCGTATGGTCTCAGCTGGTCAGGTGACAATTGCAACTTGTTGAACGTTACCCAAAACATTACGTCGGTCGAGCTCACCTGGTCAATGAGAACCCTGTGTACCCTTCTTCCCACAGTGACGACCGAGATCACCACTAGTTCGTCTTCATGTGGGACTACGTCTCCCAAGTCAGCCTTTGTAAAGCAAAGGTCGGGCTCGGCCAGCTGATCAGGCTCCCGCACCTCTACAGTCATCACCTCCCTAGCGTACTTCTTACATTTGGAGGCGGAGCATCCCCCTCCTAATAATCCTCTTGAGATGGTATTAATCTCTCCATGAACAGGCACCTTATGCCTCTGGTCTACTAGAGGAAGCTCCTCCTTCGATCCTTCGTGACTCCCCTCCAGATATTCTTTCAAAAACCCATCCTTTATCAGGCTTGCTAACTGGTAGCCTAGGTCTATGCAGTGTTTCACATCATGCCCGAACGCTTTGTGGAACTCGCACCATACCTCCTTGCCTGGCCCCAAATTCCTGTCAAATTTCGGGGGGAACCTCGGGTTATCTGCCATACCCGACATAGCCAACAGCTCCTTGTAGGTCATTCTGAACTTGGGTCGGAAAGGCAGGTCGTCTTTCGCCTTCGACCCGGGTTGGCTTTTTCTCGGCGCATAAGGTGCTCGTCGTGTGTCTGGCCTCTTCTCAGTCACAACTTCATGTACGCTCATTGGTTGAGATCGACTTCCTTCTTTGGGGGTAACATCCTTGTCCAATTTCTGATCAGTGAGTCGCTGAATGGCCCTGACATGATCGCCTGCCCAAAGGCATGGACCATCAAGGCCTTATCTTGAGTCTGGAGCTTTACTATGAATGCCCCAAACTTATTCAATAAATCCTTCAAAGGTTCCCCCTGTCTCTGCTTCACACCGAAGAGGTCGAAAGGGACAAGCGATTGAGCTTGGTTGACAATGATATGTTCCCTTAACAATCCATAAAATTGATCGAAAGAGGTGATGTGGTCGTCTAGGAGGCCCACAATCCACTATAACGTTGTGTCTATGAACGTGCCCATGAACATCTTGCAATGCATAGCATTTGTTCCTCCCGAAATCATCATTTGAGCATTAAATGCAGTGAGATGGGCCTCCAGGTCTTCTACACCTGTAAAAACAATATTGGGCGTTATGAAACTAGCTGGTATGACAACGTCCATAATCGCCTGTGAAAATGGCTTTGGGTGAGCCCTTGTTTGAATAGTCGGGCCTCGCTCCCCTGTGGAGCGTTCTCCCAACTGTTGTAGGTCCTTACGCAAATCCTCGTTGGCTTTGCGTAACTCCTCGTTACTCGCTCGTGACGCATCTAGTTTTGCCATAAACTGATCTTGCCTGAGCACGTGCTCGGCTCAAACCTCAACCATGAGCCTCTCTTGGGTCAGCCCTGGATGCCGCCATCGTCTCCTAGAGAGCACTTACAGTCTTCATAAGTTGTTGTATAGTGGGGTTGTCACTCCCTTCAGATTCTAACAGACCTTGTCTTGTATTCCTCATCATGCCTAAAAGATTGAGCACAACTGCGGGTGGGACCTAGTTTTATCGGGCCCCACGGTGGACGCCAAATGTTCTTGTCAGTTGCCTCAGTGTGGTGCTACGTTATCTTTGAACACATGCAACCTAACCTCTATGTGCCCTAACACACATGGGCTTAGGTTTTAAAAGGAAACATTTACTTAAGGTAGACCCCCTGCGTACTAAGTACACCCCAAGGTCCAAAGCTACCCCTCGCTAGCCGCATGGGCCCCTTGCACAAGGGGTTATAAGAAGAAGGATCTAATACATACATCTGGAGCCTAATCGCATGGCCCACCAACTTGGCTCAAGAGCCGAGATAACCTGTCTACGGCAAATGCTGAGGTCCAACCTTCGAGCGCTGAGCTCTGAGTGCTTTGGTCCAGTACATATTTCATCTTCTTGTTTTTCTTATTCAAATTGGTGTCTTAAACATGTGGTTTGCCTAAATTCAATTTAGATTTGGTTCAAGCTTGTTGATTTTATGGTATTAGGGATTCTTGCTTTAGAGTAGTTTGGTTGGTGTATAGTTTAGCTAGTGTACTAAACAGAGCGCTCAAGGCTCAATGCTCGGTGGTCGGATCTCGGTGCATGGCACAGGAAGGTCAACCCGGCTATTGGGTCAGTATAGTGGGCCATGTGTGGGCCCAGTTTGGTTGGTAAACCCGTTGTGGCCTAGTTTAACCTTTAATGTAGCCATTAGTGAAGGGTATTTTTGAACCTACGGGTACGTATAGTACATGTGATACCTAGGTCAAGTAAATGTCTCTTTTTAACTTAAGTACGTACGTGTTAGGGCACATAATAGTTAAGTTGTATGTATGGAAAAGATAACGTTGCACATGAGTGAGGTGCCTCCGTAAGCGGAATATTCCCTTAATGTTGGCGCATGAGTTGGTGCCACTAGCGCAGAAATGCTAATGAAATGCGGCTATTTTACATTTACAAATGCGGCTATAGAGCCGCATTTGATCAACACGCATTCGTAAATCAGAGAGATACAAATGCGGCTATATAGCCGCATTTGTAAATGTGATTTACGAATGCGGTTATTTCAAATAACCGCATTTGTATATTCTTCTGAATGAGGTGAGGGGTTTAGGGGTTTAAGGTTTACGAATGCGGCTTTGGTAATAGCCGCATTCGTAAATCACATTTACAAATGCAGCTTTGGTAATAGTCGCATTTGTAAATCATGTTTTTTGATTTACTAATGCGGCTTTGGTAAATAACCGCACTTGTAAATAATGTTTTTTTTTTCAGTGCAATCTGTATTGTTCCGAAACCATATAATTTAACCTGCATAATGATCAAAATGTACCCAGCCAGACAAATACAGAAATCTAAAGATAAATTAAGAGAATCAAAATGTACATTACAATAAAACCTACACTATTGATCAACTATCCTAGAGTTATAAAAATTTATGAAATATGTGGACCAAGAATCTCTGACATATGAAATGGCTTCCAAATTCATTGGTGTTTCTTCCGTGAATAACTGCATTGCAAAATATAGTTGACATA
>Ga0123342_1007864_pt1 | contig 13819 bp, 3 predicted proteins | sample Turbeawhitnodule_FD_89960 | JGI IMG/M metagenome (GOLD analysis project Ga0123342, IMG submission 89960) | Root nodule microbial communities of legume samples collected from Mexico - Turtle bean Mexico white nodule | ecosystem: Host-associated > Plants > Roots > Nodule | place: Mexico: Nepantla...
GTAGAACAAAGAAGGAATGCAAGGCTAGAGAGTTGCATTGTTGTTCCATTATATAACAAATGTTCTGTATGAGTACAATAATTTTTATTCATAAGTCAAGTCCTCATGTAATTGTGACAGAAAACCATCACTCCACACTACACTTGGTTTATTTTTATTTTTTCTAATTTCATAACAAAGAAGTTGACTTCACCATTGACAACTTTGGAAGAAGTTGCATTCACCATTGACAACTTATATTAAAAGTTGTCTTCATGGTTGACAACTTTGTATAGGCACCAAATGAAAAAGGTTCACACACCATTGGCAACTTCATTTGCAATTTTGTGCACCACCAAGCAATACTTTATTTTGTGTCCAGCTTTATGTCATGGCTATAGTTTTCATGGCAGAGATTCTTTATTCATGGCACAGGTTCTTTTTGAAAATGAAGTTTGAATTCAAACTTTCATTTTTTGAAACTCACACAAGCAACTCTATTTAATAGAGTCTGTGTCCTATGCAAAACACTCTCAAGCTTTGCCATTGTTTCAAAGTGCTTAAGGGTGGCATTCAATCACAAAGGTAAGTTCTCTCTAATATTTTAACTATTTATTTAATTGTAGTAGCAAGCACATGCTAACAAAGATTATCAGTATATTTTAGCTCTCATAAATTATTTTTGTATTTTCTGTGGATGGATTTGTATGTATTTTTGTATTACATGGTGGCATTACTCATGAACCCTTGTTCATTCCAGAAGAAAATTATATTTTGGTTTTGACTAAAATTTAGTTCTATATATATGAGAGAAAATTACATGTAAAAGAATTTAGTTATAATAATTTATTTCTAATGTACTAATATCTTTAAATTTGTAAACAAAGTTGACTACTTGAAATCTGTTTTAAAAACATTAACAAAACTCAACTAATATTTTTTATTTTCATACAATGTCTTCATTATAGTCAATAAGTAAGAGTATTTTATAAATAATAAGTATTTTATAAATAATAATAAGTAAGAGTATTTCATAAATAATAAGGAATAGAATAAGAATCTCTGATGGAGCAGAGAAAGAGCCAATGGGCAAAAGATTTATCCATTCTATTCTCCACATGTTATCCATGCGCAGAAAAGAATATGGTTGAATGAATTAAATCACAAAAAAGGTACATGTAATATATAGGTTATATTTTACCCTTTACTTTGGTTCTAGCCTTTGAAACATCAACCATACTGTAACATCAGAAGTGTACGTCCTGGAGTGTTAAGGAGGTGGTGATAGCCATGGTTTGTGGTGAGAGGGAACAAAAGTGAATGAAGTCGCGAAAGACTTATCATGAGTGTTAGGTTAGAATTGCATGGAATATTAAATGCAACGTTGTTTATTAGCGAAAGACCACTGCCTGTCTATTTAGTTCACGGCTTCTTCTTCAGTATAGACCAAAAACGAAAGTGCAAAAGCAAAAAGAAACAAAACCTGTTAATCTTTTATTGGAGAGTTAAAACAAAAAAAAAATTAAAGAAAACTGAGAGGGTAAAATATACAAATAACCATTAATTTTTCATTAAATTTAATTATATTTTACCACTTTGAATACTTATATTTTAATAGTTATCCACACACAAACAATACTTAATACTTATACTCTGTTAAAAGAATTTAAAAATGATACTTTAAAACATGAAATTTAATTATTATCAACTTATAAAAAAAACAAGTTAATATAATTAATTGATATTAAATATTGACAAACAATTGCTAAAAAATTTATTTTTATTTTATTTTTCTTATATTTTTATTGTTTGTACATAATATATTACTTTCAATCAATATTTTTATAATATGTTATACTCAGTACTCTTTAATTAGTATGTGTAAATATCTTGTCGTTATCTTTAATTTAAGAAAATTAATGTTTATTGATAATATCATTTTAATATGAATTATCTATAAAGGTACTCTAAAAATTGGTTGTATTTTCAGGAATCATTTTATTAGAATTTTATGAGATCTCATCGTCTTCCCGCAAATATTGTTTAAACGCTACCCTTTTTATTTATAATTTTATCAACTATAAACGTTATTTCACAAACATAATTTCAAATTTTTAAAAACAACAAGTAACTTTGTTTTTTGTGAAAACAAAATTTAGTTTAAGTTTTTAATATTAATTATCTATAAAAATACAAATTTTCTCAATATTCTTATTTTTATTCACTTCATGTAAATTTAAATAATTTTTAAATTATTATTATATACATCTTTCAATTTAAAAAATATTAATTATTTAAAAAAAATCAGCTAAACTTGCCAACCGAATTGGAAATTTCATTTGAGATAAAATACATTGAAGTTGTCAATCCAGTATTCAATTTTATTTAAACTGAAGTTGTCAATCCAGTATTCAATTTTATTTAAACTGAAGTTGTCAATCGGGTTGGAAACTTTAATTAAAAAAAGAAAAGCAGAGGGATTAATGAATTTAATTTATGTTGCCTACACCATTGACAACTTTGACAAAAAATGTCCATTCTTGTAATATTTTCTGAATATGCACATTTAGTAAAATTCCCTCTCACGTCTTTTCACATGCATATACTTCTCCATTCTTCTTCCTTTTTCATTTATACTTTATTATCCTTTTTTTAAATTCTTAGAATAATTTATTTATATTATTTTTTATTTATTTTGTTAAAACTAAAGCTCTTTATATATATATATATATATATATATATATAAAACTCAACAGTCACAAAATCATATATTAAAATTTTGAAAAAATTGTTTCGATTTTTTATTTTGTTTTCATAAATAATTTTTATTTTTATTTTCTTCACTTAAATACTGCATAGATTTTCTTGTCTTTAGTTATATACACATGAGAGAGACCATATGCAGGCAATAATATCACCAAAAAAATTTATCAAAAAATATATTTACATTTACAAGATATTCTATACAGTAAAATATAAATTCAATGGTTGATTTTTTACACTCATTACTTTAGCAATAACATAAAAAAATCACCAATTTTATGTATAGTTTTTAATTGTATACAATTACTTTTTTTTGTATCACTGAATAATCTGTAATGTTAATTTTTAGTATTATTAAATTATAATTTTATTACATTTTCTTAATATTTATATAATATTAAACTCTCTTTTTTACATATTATTATATTAATATTATGTTAATTTTTTAGAAAATATAGATGTACTTTTAAAATCCAATTTATTTATTTAAAAAAAATATGAATTTAGATTAATTCAATTTAAATATTTAAATTTGGATTTATAAAAACTCAAATTGTTTTTACAAAATATATGGATTTGGATTTAAAACTTGATCCAAATATTTGAATTTGAATTTATAATAATCCAAATTGTTTTTACAGAAAGGATTTAAAACTTGATCCAAATATTTGGATTTGGATTGGATTTGAATTGAATTTTCCAAAATCCAATCCATGACCATCCTTACCTTCAGGTTTGGTTTGATAAGAAGGATAAATTTAGTAACTATAAGTATATTAATGAGATGAATATTTACATGCTATTGTATTGTTTATATTGAAATATAAGGTGTGTATTTTATGAATTATATAAGGTGTGTGCAATTCGAAATTAACATTGTTTTGTATGAATGATCAATTGGTATGTAAAGTTAAAATGTTAACTAATGAATGTTTGATTTCAATTTAATATTTTGATTTCAATTTAATTGAGACACGAATATCTTTGTAGAATAAGATAAAACATTGTATTGATTTAGCGTTTAATCAAACTATATTAAATTTTGAGTCATGTCACTTAAATGATGAGAATGTTATTTGAGTGATCTGCAAAAGATGATATTTATCGTTGTGATAGAATATTATTCCTTTTGCCTTTATTTGATGTCTCAAATAATACAGTTTCATGTTTAAGTCATATAAATAGTTTGAGTGATGAAGAGAATGAATTTATTATTTATCCTTTGACAATTTGAACCCTCAAACGCTCGTTTGAACCCTCAGGTAAGGAATAATTAAAATCAATTATCATTTTTTTTGAAATTTTGATTCTTAAAGTGTCAGTTTTGACATTTAAGTGAGATTTTATTTTTCATCCAAAGAAATATCATTCAAATAATGATATATCCAATCACTCAAGTGTCAGTTTATAACTTGAATGAGGGAAAGTTCACGTCAATTCTATCATCTATAAAAGAAATTCTCTAAAAAAGTAATGTATAGTTCCAGTGATACTTTTATGTTTAAAAAATATGAGAATAAAGTGTTTAAAGAAAACATTCTAACTACATTACTGATGATTACTATTATGATTCCATTAAGTTTTTATTAGGTAAACTATGAAGGTGTGAATGTTATAGTTTATTACTTTAATTAATGAATGTTATGTTTTATGTAATGGTTGTTATAGTTATAATCATATTTAATATTTAATATGAAACAAGATAGTATTATAAGTTGAGAATAGCACAAAAAACTACTTAAAAGAAGAAATAAAAGAAAACTATTATGTTTTGAGATAAAATATTTTTTTTTGTAAAATCCAATGTATTTCAAATATTATTGTACATACATAAATTCATTTTTATGCTTTAATAGTGGTATATAGATATATGAGAGGTTAAAAGTATGACAATGAATAAAATCATTTTAACCACGAGTTAAATTAGATAAAATTTGTATTTTTTTATTGTATTGAAAATCTCAACTCAACTTCATTCAAGAATATTACAAATTGAGTTCAACTAAACAACTTATTTTTTATTTGTTTGTAAGTTTCTTCAAAATTTATATATTTTTTTATATGTTTTGAAAGATGTTATAAAAACTAGTATATTAATCGGCTTATGAGTTGATGTTTTCATCCACTTATACGAAATGTTATAATCTATAGTTGATGTGGGAATCCCCCTCACATCGGTAGAAAATATATTATAGGTGATTCGATAACGGGTATCATGATAAATCCAACAAACACTAGTTAAGATAGACTTGAAATGACTCTGATACCATGTTAAAAAATTGACTTTAAGTCCAACTCAACCTTATAAAACCGACTTATAAGGTGAGGTTCACATCCACTTATATATTATGAAATGGTCTAATTTTTAGTCAATGTGAGATATTTAATCTAATAAATAAAAATTACTAAAAATAATTAAAATCGTTAAATGTAGGTTAAACAAATAAAGAAAAAAAATTAATGAATTAACAACTAAACGGTTTAATTAAAGAGATTGACAAAGCAAAAGGCATAATTAAATCCTTTTAACCAAATTATAGTAAGTCCCATGGCAAACAATTGATTTGATTACAGAAATTTCAGATGTCATGTGTTGATAATATGAGTGAATGTCCGCCACATGTTTGGGCACCACCTCATTACAGTCTTATTTTTTTTCATTGGAAACCTTTGGTTTATTCCTTATCAAGGAAAACAATTATTATACCCGTGACTACATCCATAACATAACGTCAAGACATTAAAATATGTATATATATATCCACTGTTCGTTTTAGGACAAATAAAAGGTAAGAAAATAAGAAATGATGGATTTGAACACAAATTCTATTTGTTTGAGAATAAAAGTAAAAGGAGAAGAATTTTTTCCTGTGGGACCACAATAAATAAACCCTACCTCAAAAATTAAAATGGCATCAAATAGGAGAATATGCCTCTCTCTTTAGTTTTTTAAATATTTTACAATGTTAAATCAATAAATCATTTTATGCTAAAAAATGATAGAGTAATTTAAATAATTTGAACTAATATAAAAAAAATTATATATTTTTTTGGTTCATCTAGGTAAGTGATACAAAATATCTTAATATTTTCTTTGTAATTTTTAACCATCAAACAACATAATCTAGTTTATTTTCTTTTACTTTTACTTTTCTATTTCCTATGCCTTTTTATTTTAAATATTTCCTATTTTTTCTAAATTAAATAATATTATCAAAATTTATTTTCTTAAATAAATTATATTCTCACAAACAATATTATCAAAACTATATTCTACCTTGGTCCTTTCATACCATCGAATAGACATGTCTCCCGATTGATCAGTTGTCTTTTTCCACTATATTGACCTTTTGGTTTTATTAAAATTTATTTGATACAAATATTTGAGGAAAATATAAGGATATTAGATTCAATTTTAAATTAAAATACAAATTATATGTCAAAATTTTCAAATAAGTTGGATTTAATTTTCAACAATACTCAATATCAAGTCATCCATCTAACTCAATACAAACTTGGTTCACGATGAGTTTATCAGATATAACTTTAGAGTCAATTTAAAAAATAATTTTTACTTCTTTCCAATTAAAATCCAATCTAAGACTTTTAGGAAAAAAATATTTAAATCTAAATCCTCAACTTATAGCCAATAAAAAGGTAAACGAATTGAATATGCTTTTAGCTTTTGTAAAATAAATAAGTTTTACACTTTTTATTTTTATACAAAAATTATGCATTTTAAAATTAAAATATTTTTTTTCCCAGTGAGTAAATTTTTGTTTTAGTATTTGCAAAATATTTTTTTCTTTTCAAAATTTAAAATATTTTTTTTTAGTTTCTAACCCATTTTGAAATAAATAAATAATGTTCTTTTTCTGGACCTTACATTTTCAAAAGATGCATATATTAATATTATATTACGTACCGGTTAATGAAAGTCGCCTATTTATATTCATTTTCCACTTTAGATGGATTAATAATAAAGAAACTATTTTACAGGAAACAAAATAAAAAAAATACTCATTATATATTGATTATAAATATATTTAAACCATAAATATATTGAAAATAAGTTAAAAATGTAATATATTTTCAACCAATAAATTGGACATAATTGGTTAATGTATTCCAAAGTTCAATTATTTAGATAAGACTTTTTCAAGTTAGATCAAAATATATAAACACTAATAAATTATATTCATAATAAATAAATAAATAAAAAACATTCTTCAAATATTTGAATGAGTACGTTCTTAACTTTAAATTAATACCTGAATCAATAGATGTTGGGGGTTTTATTGGTTTGGTTATTATAAAGTTGGAATAAAGCAAAAATTCAACTAAGTTAGTTGATTTTACTAGAGAATCACATTCATTAAATACAGTCAAAATAATGAGAACTATAAGAAAGTGTGATAAAATGAATATAGTTTAAAGTTAGAATAATTGTATCTACCTCTCTCATTCATTTATTTAAATAACACTTATATTTTTTATTTTAAAAATAGACCTTCATATCTCCTATATTTTTAATGAATAATGATGTTTTGCTTATTACAGAAATTTATTACACTTACCTTTCTAATTTTATATTAAATGAAATTCATATAGCTTCTAATTTTAAAATAGACCAATCATATTCTTATATTTCTAGTGAAGATATAATATTTTTATTAAAATTATATTTGGTTCAAAATTAAAGAAAAATGTACTTATATCTCCTAAATTTATATTAAATAACTTTCTACATTTAAAAAAAAATTGAAACAGACATTGAATTGTGTCATGTTTTAATAAAATGTATAATATTTTTAATAAAACAATACTTTTTTTTCAAGGACAGAATAATGGAAGGAAAAATGACATGAGTTGATAAAAACCAAATTAGTTGTAAAGTGAATGGTTGCGTTTTGTCCGGAAATGACCTTCCACCAATATTCTTACCATCGATGCTCCACTATCCTAATAACTTCAAGCCACCATTTTTAAGAACAAGAAAACAACATTATTTAGTTCCTCCTAAACCCTGGTTTAAGTACAAAAGAGGTTTGTTTTTGTTCCAGCTTTTTGTATCCATTACATTCCAATAGACAATATTATGTTCACATTTAATCATAAAAATTTAATGGAATAAAATATAAATAATTTTTACCTGTTTTAAAATATCATTTAATGAATAAAATTCAAGTTTCTAATAACAATAATTATTTATATGAAGTTCTAAGTATTATTTAAAAGAAAAAAAAAGTGACTTGTAAAATTAAACAATATTGATTGTCTTAGTTAGAAAAAAAAATAAGTTGTATTCTATTTCTTCTAGAATGTTCAAACAATGTTAGACATTATTTAAGCAATGATAACATTGTATCAATTCTCTATTTTATTGGAGAATAATTCTCTCTTCTACCGGAGAATATTGCTCAAACAATAATATCTCATTCAAGAGATATTTTTTTGGTTTATATGACATTTTTTATGGTTTTAAAGTGCTTTAAAATGTTATTAATTATATATAATTTTATTGTTATATAATATTTTTGTCCGTCCTTACAAATTTATAAATGTTGTGTTTAAATTAAGATGTGATTGTTAGTTAATAAGCTGTGATAGCTAACATGTTTTGAATATAATGTGAATGCTAAGTATTGGAATTATTATTAATATAAGATATTTAAGTTTTATTCACTACAAGAAAATCATGAAATATAAACCAATTTTTAGAGACCAAAATAATAAGTTGCAATAGTAACTAAATTAGAGACCATTCTCTAATTTAGTTACTATTGCAACTAATTATTTTGGTTTCTAAAAATTAGTTTCTATTTCATGATTTTCTTGTAGTGATTGGCAACCCAAACTATGTAGTACATATCTAAGTTTCAGTGAAGATTTAGGATTCAATGAACTATCCTAACTACAATGAAGATTTCAGGGTTTAAGAAACTATGCTAACTACATGTGAATAACAATACATAGAAGACTTTTGATAATGAATCAGATTTTACCATATATATTATTTATGTGATTACCATGCTATAATATGTGAATAGAAGATGATGATGATCGATATGAAGACATAGATTTAGGTATAACAATGTAAGAAATCATTTATGTCAATTCAGGTTGGTATTGGTAAAGTTATCAGAATTAGAAAATAATGTTTGAGGGTGTGTGGATGTAACAATAGTGCGAGAGATTTGAAGATAAAGAATTAATATTATTTTTAATAATGATATACCCGATCCGATATAGATTTTTATGATGTTATAATTGAAATCTAGGTCTTGAATTATCAGAAATGGAAATGGTATATCTTTTGCTTATTCTAATTCATGTTTGGACTCAATAAGTTGCTTGAAATTTATTAAAAGTAAATCTGGTTGAATATAACCTATATTTCTTTGAGTCAATAGCTGGGGGTGACAATATGATGGATGATGGGATTTGTATATGACTTTATTTATGTTTGTTGTGTATGGTAATCTTGTGGGAAAAGGTATTAGATGTGGTAATTGCAAGTGGAAAATAAGTGGAAAATAATTGTTGAAATTAGCATATGTAAAGGATGAAGTGATTAACATTTGTTGGAAAGTGAATGAAAATGGCACAAGAGCATAAAGCATGGGGATTGTAGTTTGTCCAAATAACACAAAAACAATTCTTGAAAGGTATGCAAAGGGTATAAGTGTGAAGTAATACATGGAAATATTATTTGATAAATACAATGTTGTACTATTTAGGCTTTATTCTTGAGCAACTAATTCAGTTTAGATGCCCTATACACTTTGTTAAAATCATTAGGACTTGATTGAAGGCAATGTTAGATAAGGTGATGTATGAGGATATCTTTGAAATGGTAAGCAAGTCTTTTGTAATAAAGTTAAAGTATTCCTCAAATACTCCAATTTATTTATTCTTTACTTATTGGTAAAATAAATAAATAAATAGATAAAATAATCATAAAAATGAATTTTTAAATATTATACTGTACCTGGATTGAATATAAGAAGTTTTATTTTTCAGTGTTTTAAAATACTTCATACATTATATTTTGGAAGTTTAACTATAGTATATTTCTAAGTGTATTTGTATATCTTTATATATCTAATAATTATGTTTTTATTATATTTTAATAACTATAATAAGTCGTGAAGAGAAAAAAAAAATTGTAACGAATAATAAACCTTTTTAATACGCAATCAATCATAGATAAGACATGGAACTAAGAATAATAATAAACCTATAAATTTGAGTTATGAATTAAATAAGTTTAAAGGAAAATTACTAAATATTGAGAAACCTTATTCTCACAATTGTATATTAACGTTTGCCACTAAGAAAGTCTGTTTGTTTTTTTATCAAAAAGTGAAATTTACACTCGTGTATATATATATATATATATTAAATATCTTTTTTTTAGTCGATATGAAATCTTCAACACATACTCTCATACTCTCATATCAAGACCATCAACTCATACATAAAATTATATATTTATGAATAATTTTTTAACATCCGAAAACTAAACTCTTATTAAAATAAACTTTAAATAATTATAATACTAAATTAAAAAATAAATTTCAAAACTAACTCAACTTTACACTTATATATTATTATATATTATTAAAAGTAGTTATTTCATTTCCAGTGGATTTAAGTTCCAACACCTCTTACCCAAAACTTAAACTGTATATGATGAAAGTACACAGTAAATGATTGCAGAAAAATGATTGCATTTCCACCCTTGGAAGTCTATTATTAATAAGTTTTAGGATCCACCACTCATGTGGGAGCTCCCTGAGTCGACCTGGTTCATAGCACTAACTCCCCAAAAGAATAATAATTACAACAATAATAGATGCTTCTATGATTGCATAAAAATGGTTATAGTGGACTTTAGTTAACAATCCACTATCTTTGGCATATCCCACAGCATTTCTTTAGTGGACGTCTTTCCTTCCTCACTTCAATTATGCATTTATTTTTATCTATTATTTATGTTTAGCTATAAGCTATAATATAAGCTTCAGTATTTCTATGGATCAAGTCCCCAAGCTTATAATTAAATTACATCACATTATATGCATTATGGGAATACCACTCATCCGAACATTATGAGAACGTCTCTCAGATAAACTATTTATATAATTTCAATCAAACACAATAGAGTATTGTTTTTCTTTTTTAATTAAAATATAATTTTTATATTGTTGGATATCCCATATTTACTAAATATGAAGACAATTCATTGCATATAAGTGAGTGTAAACCTCACTCCTATGAGCCGGTTTTATGGGATTGAGTTAGATTTAAAGTCTACTTTTGAACCTATGCTAATAAGTGTTTGTTGGACGTGAAGGGAATGTACAAACCTCAACCATGAACCGGTTTTATGAGGTTGAGTTAGGCTTAAAGTTCACTTCATAATATATATTTGTAAAAAAAATCTACTTATATTTTTTGAAAATTCAATAAGAAAGTATATTGCTTATAAATTATTTATAAAAAAAAAAGGGCGGAATTTATCCAAACTGATAAAAATGCAAAAAAAACTTGATAAGTGATGGTAGCTTTAAAGCTGAGATAACTTATCACAGAAACAGAAAAGTGCAGTTGTGATGGTCTCTTACAATCCAACATAACATAATATATATGTTTACTATTTGAATTCTTATTTGCTCCTCTGCCTGCACGAAGGAAACAACCTCAGCTCATGTACTCAACTTGCCAAACACAACACACACGTGTCATCTTTTTTTATTTTCATGGCCAAATCTGTCTTCCTCTTAAAAAATATCTGTAAGTTATGAGTGGAGCTTTATTTCATGAATATAATAATTAAGGGTGCATGGTTGATCTTACATGCTCAAGATAATATATTTAATTTATTGTGTGAAATTGATTCCTTTTGGTACCATAATCATAGCAAAGTTTGAATTTTTTATATTGACGCAAAGTTTGAATCTCTGGTTTTATTTGTAGCAATCTTTGTAGCATTTATCTATCTCATATAGATAGATGGTGGAGTGTTTGTGGTCAACGTTAGCTTTTCATTACTTTTTATATTCTATTTTAGGCAACATGTATACTCAATCCTAAAAGATTTTATTCATAATTAATCTTTATTTAATTATAATTTTTCCTTCTATAATATTTATTTAACGAGATAAATTCAGTATTATTTGGACCAAGTTATTGATTTTTAATTTTGCTGTTTAATTAACTTTTGGTTTTCTTTTTGTTGTCCAAATTCAGTGAATGTAGTTCAACTGAATTAGTTTCTTACTTTTAACAACTACTAAAGTAAATGATAAAACGTACTATATAATATTACAACTAATAAATAAAAAGTATATATATAATAGTGGCTTAACTAAGAAACCAGATAAAGGAAAAAGATGCACGACATCTTAACTTTTGTCACTTCGTGACTTTTGAGTCGCTTTGCACTAAAACTGAGATTAAAAATAATGGATAAAAACATATATAACCATATACATTACATGCTAGGATTAAGAAGAAGTAACATGATTAAAAAAATATTTGGATAAAAGCGCACGCTATAATGTTAATTTATATATATATATATATATATATATTTTATCTTATGTTAATATTTCATTTTATTATTTTGAAAATATATAATAGAAGATTTTTTTTTTCATTTTATTCATCATTTTATTTTTTTTGTTTATTTTTATTTTTATATTTCTATCCTCTAAGAATCAAACTTTTCTTAAAAATTTATCACTTCCTTCACTAGCAACAACTTCTCATTTCCCTTCCTATAAAAAACTTCTCACTTTTTTCTTTCTTAATTGTGTTCCTTAAACTTATCAGTTACAATATTAACTATTTCATGCCTCACTCCCTTCTCTCACATCCTTTCTTTGCTTCCATTCTCACTTTTTTTCTTTTCTCTTCTTTTATTCTCATTTTTTTTTTCTATTTTTCATAAGAAATTACAACTATAAACTTAACTATGTTTTGTTTTTTGTGTTTCAGATTTGCAACGATTTAGAGAGAAATTAAACTTATTTACATATTTTTGTTTTGTTCTCATATTTTTTTAATACGAAGGTGTAGAAGTAATTAATCAAGAGAGGGGAAAAGTATAAACGAGGAATCACAAAGAAAAAAATAAAAACAAAAAATATTTTATGAAATAATTATTCAAATTTTAATATTAAACATAACTATATATAAATATAAAATAAAAAATGCGAATATATAAACGCAATAGCGTTATCTTTCCGTAGGATTGTATAAAAATTATTCACTTTAGATAACCTCAGTCTAATGAAAAAATATTTTTTATGGTTTTGGAATTTATTTTATTTTTGTAATTTTTAGATTATCAATTTTGTAGATAAATTACTGTGCTTGATATTAAAATGAATTTTGTTACATGAGAAGAAATTTGTGGAAGAAGAAGGTATTGTTATCTTAAATGAATTGTGAAGGTGGGCTAGTAGTGGGTTTAGTGGAGGAACCATTCCAGGGATTTATTCGGAATCAACTAATGTACTTTGGTAAAGATATACAATCATTATCCTGTTCTTTAGCCAAATGACAATGTTTTAATCTAATTAATTAAATTATACATGTCGTGTAATTTTTTATTGAGACAAATCAATGTTTCAACTTAATATTTTTGTTAAAGAAAAATAAAATAAAATACAGAGATTCAAGTTCGAAATCTAAAATTACATTTAAAAATATGTTTAAAGATTTTTTTTTCTAAAATTAAATTATATTTTTTTTATAAAAGTTCTCATGTTAAGAATCAGGCTCAATTCCCTATCTAGCACCATTTACATCTTTATTTCCCTATCTAGCACCCTTTTGTTTTTATTTCCCTATCTAGCACCCTTTTCTTTTTATTTCCCTATCTAGCACTCTTTTATTTTTTATTTCCCTATCTAGCACCATTTTAAAAATAAATAAATAAATAATAATTTTTTTTTATAATTTTAATTTTGAATGCATTAAAAAATAAATATTTTTAATGTTTAAAATAATTAGAAATATAATTAATGAATAAATAAATGAGTTTTTACAAAATAAAAATAAAAAA
>Ga0123342_1007865_pt1 | contig 13818 bp, 7 predicted proteins | sample Turbeawhitnodule_FD_89960 | JGI IMG/M metagenome (GOLD analysis project Ga0123342, IMG submission 89960) | Root nodule microbial communities of legume samples collected from Mexico - Turtle bean Mexico white nodule | ecosystem: Host-associated > Plants > Roots > Nodule | place: Mexico: Nepantla...
ACCAAATTCTGAGTTGGGATTAAGCTTCAGTAGGGGGAGACGTTATGATGTTGCAAGGCTTAATAGAAGCAAAGGAAGGTGTAGTATGTACAAAGAATGAGTACAGGGGTGCTCTGCTATCAGAAAAGGTTGAGGGGTGGACTGCTTTTATCAAGAGAGGGTGAAAGGGGTGTTGGATCAATGAAGTATACTGATTCGAATGTTCTTGAGAACCTAAGTATAGGGGAGGTTTGGTCTGCAGATGAATTCTCTTTCTCCGTGTCTGATGTACTGGTGTGGCAGGAACACGTGTGCTGGTGTGGCAGGAACACTGAAGGAATTCTTAGTAGAGCATATTTGTCTTATTAGAAGGGGTGTAGGAGTATTGGTTTTCTTGCCAATTATGCTATCTGGAGTCAATTGAGAGAGGACTCTGAAGCAAACCTTACGGCTGCTCAAGGTGAACATGTTAGTGGCTTTTTTCTGGTCTTAAGCAGGAAACAACAGAAGGTAACAACTTGGTAAACTTGCCTTGAAATGGGTATAAATATGGAATGTTCTGTGTTATGGAGCTACAAAGAAGGAGCATCAACAAGTCTCCTTGCACATCTAAGGGCTTAGCGGTGCTGTAAATGTTGTGCCAATTATGGACTTTGGTGGATTTTGTTAGCAGTTAACACCTCTCTAGGTGGTAGTAATTGCCACTCCAGTGCACTAGAAGAGCAAGTGAAGGGTGAAGCATTGAAAGACAACCAAGTTGAAGATGTGAACATGGAAACAGTACAGTAGAACCATGTAGGTGCTGGTATAGGTGGTGTTGGTTCTTTCAAGAGTGCATCCGTGCGTGCAGTTTTTGTGAGGGCGCCAAATCCTCACGAAGTTGTGGCTAGGAAAGCACATTACACAAAGCGTTCTAGTTCAAGCTTCACTCAATATCATTGCCAAGTTGCTGAGACTGCAGGGAGCATAAGCTGCTGGAGTGTTGAGGTCTGCACCACACTCAAATTCATCTCCCAATGGGGTTGGAATGAAAATTCTCAATGTGGTGTGGTACAGTGGATACTAGTTCAAGGGGTTTTAATCTCGTTTAGAAAGATATCTTAGGGGATGTGCTGAATTCTTGTAGGATAAGTGTGCAGGTGGAGGTACGGGGAAACTTTTTATGAAGTGGAGTTTGGATTTAAGTGTTCCTTCACTTTTTTGGTCTTCTCTTTGTGGTTTAAGGGAATTACTATGTAAAGTTTAAACTGGTTGGAGGAGTTTTAGGATGTTTGTGCTTGTTCTAAGTTCAAAAGTGATTTTTCTTGTATACGGGTTGGGATACCCCTAAAGTATCTCTTTAATTTATTTTATTTTTTGTCGATAAAAAAAAAAATTGTAAAAATTTCAATGTGATCTATCATGCCATTTTTAAAGATCTTCCTATAATATAGTGGGTACTATGTGTTTGTGTATGCATTGTGGGCATTCGTGTGTGTGCATGTGATGTATATGGGAGTGTATTTGTGCATGCATGTATGGATGCACGTGCGCTATTATCTGGTTTTGTGTGTGTGATGTGTTGTATATGCATGTGTAAAATTTTCTCAAATTTTGAACAAATGGAAAAGTGCATCTTAAGAATTATAGGAGGCTATAGAGAAAATAACAGTTTGTATCGTCCCAGACCTAATCAGCTATTTGACCAAGTTGGCCTACCCAATTAGGCAGTCTATTAACGCGACGTAGCCCCAAAGCCTTGACTCGGGCTAGTCTACAATGTTTGGGGCTATGTTATACACTTCCACACATAATTACAGAAATATGAACCTAGATAAATATCTCATGGAATCAACCTCATTCATTGCTCCGATTTACTCTCCCAATATTCGTTATATTGTACAAACTCTCTATTTACTTGCACAATATCCTGATTATATTGCATAAATGTTCTGATTATATTACAGAATACTCTGATTTATACGTATGATATTCAAATTTTATGACAAGATACTACAATGTATAGCATTAAAACCTAAAGAAACTAGTGTCAAAGATCCCGAATTTGGGGAGGGATGTGGATTGCAATTGTAGGTGAAATTTGGAAACATCATAATATGTGTGTCTTTAAAAATGGGAGAGTATACCATATAGAAGTGTTTGCGGTGGCATAAACAAAGTTTTGGACTTGGATTATTAGTAAAGAAAAATATGCAAAGTTCACTTATTCTAACTAGTGTTTGGAACTCATGGTATCTAATGCTAAATCTTTGTTTTAGGAAGGAAAAAGTTGTGTTTTTGCATATTGATTGTAAGTCGTCTGACTATCTGGATGGAGTAAAGAGATATATCGCAATAGGAGCATCTACTCCTTATATTAGAATAAAATGACTCTTTGGAGGAGTAATTGTGTCGCGCAAAGGTTATGTACTTTTTTTTTTTTTATTTGTGTTCATGATATGTTAAGATGTTGTGCTTTTTGTAAAGAGAATTAGAAAAAGAAAGGCCCTTTATTTTTGGAGGTTAAAGTTTGATGAGTTGATTATAATTGTATGTATTTTGAAATTTGATGTCATGATATACCCTGGTTGCTAAAAAGAACTAGTATCTTTAATTGTTTTGGAAGTATGAATTTGTAGGTAGTTTTGTTGGAAATTTGGGATAGACAGAAAAGTGAAGTCTTATATGTTTGTTTAATATTTTTTTCTTATTTGTTTTATAAGAGTTAGATAGTCTCTTAACTTATTTATATTTTTTATTGATAAAAAAAATAAGGGAGAGTTTTTCATAACTAATCTATATTACATTTAGATTAGATTAAATTAGTACCTAATCAAAGAAAAGTTTGTACTAACAAATAAGACAGAAGAAGAAGCATAATTTATTTATATATTATGAACTAAGATCACTTATTTGATCATACAACAGCAAAGTGTATCGAGATGAATAGATAATTAGATCAACCTTTAAGTTTATAATACCTTTCTGCTAATTTTCATTTTCCAATGGTTATAAATTTTTCTATGGTTACATTTTGTTATGGAAGCGTTCTATCCGACGTTGCCCACGTTGCCAAGGTTCGTTAAAACTCGAATGAATCGTCGGCTGAACCGTTGACTGAATCGTCGGCGGAGTCCTCGGCTGAAACCGCTCCGGGATTTTTATAACGCCCAACAGACCCCTCCTTAAGGTTTCAATTGTTACTTCAACGTCGTGGTTTCCTTCAGTACCTGGGTCAACGGTGTCGTTTCCTTCAGTACCTGGGTCAACGGCGTCGTTTCCTTCGGTACCTGGCTTAACGGCGTCCTTGACTTCGGTACTTGGCTCAATGGCAGCGCACATCCTCCTCTCGGATCTGGAAAGCACATGTTTCATATACTCCGTTGTAAGCTTCAGTGGTCCTTCAACTTCAACATTCAACCCTTTTTTTCTTTCATCATACATTATTCTCACTTTTACGTGCATGGTCTCTTCGCCAACGATGAAATCGTGCGTGGCCTTCACCCTCACCACCGCTCCACACTCGGCCTTCTCCTTCTCCAGAGTGAAACAACCTCCGGAACCACTCTCATGACAAAAGTAACCAACCACTTCTCTCTCTAGGAAAGGTGGCCTGCAGTAATTGTCCTTATCCGAATCATAGGACCCCACGAATTTAGTTTTCAAGTAATTGCATAGAATGCCGTACGTCATGTTTTCCGTGACTCGCAGGGTGAGAGTAGCGGAACCCTTACCAGTCTTCTCCACGAGGTGGATGCACAGGGCTTTTAAAGAACCGGAGCAAATCTCTTGGGTTATCTTCATAGTTAGGGTGGTCTTATTGTGGGAGTATGTGAACTCCATGGTTCCACCCTCATCTTCGGCTCTCTGCATTTTGGTGTTCACTTCCAACGGATGAGTGCTAGAAATCAGCTTCACAACCCTCTTATTTCCTGCCATTGCCGCTCAAATGTTTATCACTGTCTTTTTTTCTCAAATCCTGTCTTGCGGCATCTTCATTTATAGGAAAAAGTGAACCTACACCCACAGATTCCAAGCGTTAGAACAATGCAAAGAATTCAGTAACTTGAAACAATAATAACTAAATTTAGAAGTAAACCTACGCACAGATTCCAAGCGTTAACAATGCAAAGAATTATATGTTAAAGAGCCACGAAGAAGAGCATCTTTAATCGTAGAACTAGAAAATGTTACCCACCATCTTTTTTTCGTCCCACATTTCTACTATACTTACCCATATTTTTTTTTTAAATTCTAAAACATCATTTAAAGAAATTCACTAAAAGCAGAAAAAGAACTTTAAATGAGGGTAGGAGTGCTTTTGCAGTTATCATTTGGATCGGGAGTTTGTGAGGAAGTGGAAGTTTGTGAAAGAGGTAAAGGGAGCTGCTTAGTGAGGTGAAGAAGGTAAAATATCTTCTGGTTTTCCTGCACAATGCTGGAAAGTGCATATATTATTATATACACCTAGTTTTTTAAGCTTTCAATGGTCTCTTCTCAGCAGTTTTTGGCCTCTGTGTATAATTAGGGTTAAGTAATCTTTAGTCTCGTCAGGTTAGGTTTGGCTTCTTTATATTTGAAAGATCCCTAAAGTATTTAGCTTAATTTAATTTATTTATTACCGATATAAAAAAACAAAAACAGCTAAAAATCAAATTCACAAACATATAAGCCACATAAAAAATATATGACATTTCAAAAGATATTAATATGTGAATGAAAGAATCATATTATCCATCTATAATTATGACAAAGAAAATATATTTGAATTATATTATTTTATGTCGTTCAAATCGAGATCAAGTCAATCAATCCACGTTTCTTTTGAATTGAAAAACAATTTTTTTTTTTAATTTTCTTCCTTTTATCATACAACAGCAAGTCTATCGATATTAATAGATAATTAGATTTAAACATGTTTGTGCACATTTCTCACTATCGCTGACTCTGCCATACTCATACATGCCCACGGGATTCCTCCTAAACGAACCAGATGATAATGTCCGCGCGCTACACAAAAACATCGTACCTGTTATTTCTCACGAACCACATGCTCGTTTAGGCACCAGAACTCTCACCAAATTGTTCTATCACGTCCATATTTACTGAGTATACAACATATTGTCTTTGCGTTTTTCAATTAGTTGAAAGCTAAAAATCGCTTACCTACACAGAATCTATGTGCTACCGATATTAAAGTAGCATGTTAAGAAAAATTAAAGGTGAGATGTGCTGTAAAATTCTCAAATTTTGACATTCCATTTCTATGAACGTAGTCAAAAGAAACTTTATCCAAAAGTAGCAACTGCTGAAGATGGACGCTAGCTTCTATGTTTTATATTCCTGCATCAAAGCACCAATTTTCACCGTTGTGATAAATATTTGAGTGCAGAAGAGAGACACAAAGGTTCCATTCCATCATGGGAAACTCTCAAACTAGCAACTACTCTGAGGAGTTTCCTTTGAGCAATTCACCTGTGGTTTTCCTTCGCAAGACCAAGTTCGGGCCAAAAGCTGTCCACACTTGGACTGCTCAGTACAAGTCATTGGGAAGCACCTGCGAACTCTTGGCCAAAACCAACGGCGATTACAACAAGAAGGATCAACAGTTAACCATCTCAATCCACGACCACGCATCAAACGACTACGTTAAATTTAAGTTTGACGTGAGTCTTAAAGAAGGTCTTCTCTTAGGAGATGCTGATATTACCGGAACAACCGTGCTGCGTCTTCCCATGTGCAAAATTCCTATTGCGCAAGGTGGGATTCTCAAGGCCACCTCCTACTTATACGGAACTCACACCGACAGAAAGGGTCTTGTGGTATTCTCAAGAGCAAGGACACACGATGACGATGAATTGCTTCCTTACATGATCACTGTAAAACACTATTTTTTCTCTGCATGTTATTCTCACGGTGTCTCTCTTGTGGCCAGGATTTGCAGTACTAGCCATGATGGAGGCTTGAAAGTTGAGATTGAGAAGCCTTCTGAGCATCCCAAAACTGAGTTGTTGAAGATTTTTGATGATGTCAAAGCAAGAGGGTGGTGGCCTGATCCCAACAGTTCTGATTGGGCAATCCAGCTTCCAAACCAAAACAACAATCCTTCAAACCCTAATCATTTTCCTTCTTATGGTGTCATCAGCAGATGCCTCATCCACAACGATGGATGTGTTAATGGCAATGGTAACGGTTGTCTTATTATTAATCAGAAGATTTATTTCTGTATAGGACAACAAAAATTCAACGAGTAAAATATGCTTCCAGATTGTAATTCTAGAATAAATAAGGTGATCACTTTTTGGAGATTGTATTTCTAGAGTAAAAACCTTTATTGATTCCTTTTCTTCCCAACAAACAATGGTGGTGCAGTTACCACAAGATTCAAAAGGGCAATTAAAGATGCTCAAATATTTCTCCTCCTTCAAGTTTTGTTATTTCTCCTTCTTTTTCTTCACGTAGCAGAGGCATATGGGAATGCTTGCTAAAAATGGTGTAACTTCACCAGGTTTTGCCTCTTCATATGAACTTGCCTCCAGAGAAAACAAGACAACGTTCATATGTAGCTTGTTTATTGCTTGTATAATACTACTAGATATGTCTTACCAAAGTTTTATTACTAACTTCTTATTAAAAATAATGGAATATAAACCAATTTTACTAACAAAAATAATTAATTATTATTTTAATTAAATTAAATTCTATTTTAAAAATTAAAAAAATAATATTGGTTTCTAAATTAGTTTATATTATTATGAAATAGTTAAAACCTGATAACTAGTTTTGGTTAACAAATTTAGAATTTAAATAATTGATAGTTAAAACCTTGATAACTAATTAGATACTAATTTAAAAACTATTTATCAATAATAAAAACTAATTTAAAAATTAATAATTTTTTTAATATCTATAATGGTTTCTAATTTAATTATTATAACAACTAAAATAAATAAATAAAATTGAATAAACGTATGCGAACATAAATTACTTTGAATCAAAATCAATTTTAATCCTAAGTCCCTTTAATTAATTAATTCTTTGCTGATAAAAAAAAATATCAATATTAAAAAAAATACTCATTCTTTAAATAATTCTCTTTCAAATGAAATTTTGTAAGGCTGCTAATGAAAAATCTGCTTAGGATGTGATAAAAGTTAAAGAAAATGTTTGTGGTCAAGGTTCTATTATAAGATTATAAAAATAATTAAATTCTCAAGTTGTCAACCACAGAAAAAGAATAAACGCAATAAGAAGAAAAGAAATATAAGAATTATGCTTTCCACTGTGATTATTCTATTAAGATAATAAAGGATAGATGCTCCTTTCTAGCATGATACTGGTAATTATAATGTAGCATAAACTATCCTTTTTTATCATTATACCGTAATGATAAAATAGGATCGATGCTTTTTTTTATTAGATACATATTATTTTCAAATTATAAAGGAATATGGATATATCTATGAAAAAAATATTTGAAGTCCGTTTGGTCATTCAAATTAAAACCAATCCTTAAAGCACCACCACTCCATTTAAGATAAGAAAAAGAGATCTAAGATAAGAAAAAGAGATCCAAGATAAATGTTTAATTTCAATAATATTTTATATTAAAATATAAACGTTTACGAGGATTTATTTTTAATTTATATATATAAAATAATTCATAATTTATAATTTTATACCTTTTTACATTTTTATGAGCTTTATTTGAATAAGAGTATTTTGTTCTTAAATTTGGTGTTAATTGCATATTTTTAGAGAGAATTCAATTTTTGAAGTAAAGGAGAATAATTTGAGCTAAAAAGAGAAAACTTGAAGGTCCCAGAATAAAAAAGATGTAGAGAAAGATTATATCTTTTTCATATTTTATCGCTTAACCCATTAGCGCGACACAACAAGCCACATAACCCTATAAAATTAGGATAAATAGGGGTTAGAGGTTCAACCCTATTGTGCAATATTGAGAGGAAAACACCATAGAGTGAATTGTAACCCAATTGGGAGAATGAAAGGTGCTAGAAGTATGCGTGGCTAATTCTACCATTTGGGATTGAGAGTAATCTGTTCGAACTCTTATGTATCGAGGTGATATCTTATATATTAATATTTAGTTAGTGTTGATTATTGGTATTGTTGTTTTACTTTTAACTTTCCGTGACAAATTGAGAATCTTAAATCTGACCGGGAGGTATTTTTAGTGTTTGGACCTAAACAACAATACTTAACATATTTGAAAGTGCTAGGAATAGACTTGAAATGTTAATTGCTATTAAAGGTCTGAGCTTAGTTCTAAGTTGTTCTTATAATTATGCGAGAGATTGATAGTTAGGGGACATTCTTAAGGATTTTATATACGAGGAATCGATATAAATGATTTTTATACGGGTATCAATTTCAATCAAATAACTTAATATTGACATGCTAATCAAAATACATGAGAGTGAGAAATATGAAACCTAATCCCTCTTTTTCCAATTAAAACAATTAATTCTTTGTTTGTTTTCGTATTGATCAGTGCCAACATAACCAACTGAAAACTCTTAATTGTTTGTTTGTTTTAGTGTTATATTTAGCGAATATTGTACTCGACTCTTAATTGTGGATCGATATCCATCCTTAGGGACAATTATTATGTCTGACAAACGCGGTGCACTTGTCATAAAAAGTCATCAACGACAGAGGTGGTTTAGATGTTGACCATTTAGTATTTTAGAACTGAATAAGGGACGTAATACATCTGAAATATCCTCAATTTATTTTATTTATTATTGATAAAAAAAAAAGTCTTTTTAAATAGTTAATTAATCTACTTAAAATGGTGACACATTATCTAAATTATATATGATGGATATAGCCCAATGGGAATGACCGAAGAAGATGTGGCATCAACATAATTTCCTTCACTTTACATAACTTCAATCCGATTTGTCATGACCTTCAAACAACATTTCTAAAAATGGAGGATGGGAGGATGGTAGGTGGCTATGGAGGTTAAATTGGAGAATGGTTAAATATGATTGGGAGCGGAATATGGAGGAAGAGTTATCCTCAAGATTGTCATTGGGTATCATATGCCAGGGTGCTCATGTTTTCGGTAAAATCAACATACTCCCTTTTGGCCAGCATCAAACAAATGGCAAAAATGGATAATGCTTTTGGCCTTTTATGACCGTCGAAAGCCACGCTCAAAGTACTTATCACTACTTGGAGAGTCATTCTTGACAGACTTTCAACCAATGACAATCTTATAAGGAGAGGTATACAGGTGAATTCGCCTTTATGTGCCTTGTGCAGTATGTCAGACGAATCATCTCAACACCTCTTCCTCGAGTGTGTACATACACAACGAGTATGGTCCCACTGCTATCGCTGGATTGGCATTCTGGGGCTAACAACAAGGACATAAGGAATCATTTGGTAAACTTCTACTTAATCCACCTATCTACTACACAAAACCAGGTGTGGAAAGGTTTATGGGCGGCAATTGTTAGAAGCATTTGGGAGCAGCGAAACCAGGTAGTCTTTAGAGGAAGGATCCCCGATGCTGACGAAGTTTTCCAAAATGCTGAGTTAGTGTCATGGCTGTGGTTAAAACACAAGGCAGCTGGATTCTCATATGCGTTTTCAGATTGGCTCTTGCAGTTATATGAAAAGTGCTCTCTTCATGCTGTAAGCTGTCTCACTGCTTGTGTTTGTGTAAGGTCTTGTGACTAGTTGACATAGGTAGGAGTTTTGGGAGACGTGCTGAATGGAAGCGAAAATTGTTGTAACATAGAATCTATGATGACCAAAGACGGCGTTGCAAGGTTCTACGGTGTTTGCTGCTGAATGATGTAATGAGCATGCAGGTTCTGGAAGAAATACAGGTATGCTGAGTGCCTAATAGTAGTCATAGTTAGGAATGAGGGTGCTGCAACAAGGAGAGAATTACTATGAAGGTGGTTAAGCCTTGGTGAAATCAAACCAAATACCTTAAACTCATATCTAAAACTCATACAGCTATCCTTCTTTTTCTTCACCGTAGCAGAGGGCATATGGGAATGCTTGCTAAAAATGGTGCAACTTCACCAGGTTTTGCCTCTTCATATGAACTTGCCTCCACAGAAAACCAACACAACGTTCATCTCTACCTTGTTTATTGGTTCTAATACTACTTAGATATAGATATCGTGTTACCAAAGCCAAAGTTTTATTACTAGCTTCTTATTAAATAAGAGTATCTCTAAACTCCTTTTTATTTAATTTATTGTTTGTTGATAAAAAAAATTAAATAAAAATATGCAAACATAATTACTTCGAATCAAAATCAATTTTAATTATATCAATATGTAACGGGGATAGAAAGATAAAAAAGTTAGGTTGTATTAATTTTTCAAGTAAAGTCTTTTTTCAGTGAGTGAAATGTGTTTTTTTATAAGGGTTGAGCTTAAAGTATCTTTTTCTATTTTAATTTATTAATTTTTTGCTAATAAAAAATATTATATCAATATGTAAAGTTTCATTAATAAATCAATAAATCAATAAATTCACACGTTATAATTGGCATCTAAATAATTCAAACTTAAATAATTTGTATATTTTTTATTAAATAATTTAGTATCATTTGTTGAAATATTACAAAATATTCATATTAGTAACATTTTTAACGTTACCTTAATAAACATTTTTAATAATAATTTTAAAATGTCACCCTTTTATTAAAAAACATTTACTAATTATTTTAAATAATATTTTTATTATGTTATTTTTGTATTAAAAAATATTGTCAAAAATATTTAAATATTTAGTAAAAACTTTAAAATATTATCTCTTTATAAAAAAAGTCACTAAATATTTTTAATAATACTTTCCAATATGTTATTTTTTTTTAAATATCACTAAAAAAATTTAATAACACTATTAAAATATCACATTTTTAATAAAAAAGTTATTAAAAAAATTAATAACATTTTTATAATGTTATTTATTTAAAAAATTATATTATTAAAAAAATTATTATTTTAAAATGTCAACTTTATAATAAAAAATATTACTAAAAATTTTTAGTGATACTTTTATAATGTTATTTATCATTAAAAAAATACTACTAAAAAACTTAATAATAGTTTTAAAATAGTATTTTTTTTATTAAATAAATGTTACTAAAAATATTTAGACATATCTTTATAAATGTCTCTGTTAAATATTTTATATATGTATCGGTTAATATGTCAAAATTTTATTGAAAGTGCTTTTATTTGTCACATTTGATAAAATGTTACTAAATTATATTAGTAATATAAATATTCGTCAAATTTATTAAATGTTATATTAGTAACATCTTGTTTTGATTTAATAATCTTTTTTGTTATTAATTATCAGTAGTGATGTTGTGAGTATGATGTCACTTTTAAAAAATAATTAATTATTATATTGAATAAATGAAATATTAAAAAAATATTAGTATCTAGATTAAATTTTATTATTAATAAATAATTTTAAAGGTGTTATGCGATTAGATTATATCATATATGAAATCGTTCTTGTGTATGTATATTTTTTATTGTTGATAAAATAAATTAATAAATAATTTTTAACTTTATATCTAATTGGTTACCAAAAGTGGTTGCTACCAATTATTTAGACACTACACATAAAATAAATGAATTAAGATATGTTTGTAATTTATTGTGTATTTATTTTCGCATGTGTTCGTAGAGAACATTTATGATAATTGTTTTTTTATTTAATTTCTTTGTTTTTCTTTACATGTTAACTTCTTTGGATACTTAGATAATTACATGTACTTTTTTTTACCAGCAATAACAAATATATAAATGTGAATCACTTTAGGGGTGGATCAATTCTTATACATACAGAAACCATCTAGCAATACCTACCAAACCAACAAGCGAAAAGCGCTGCCTCTAAAAAACCCAAATATACATCAAGCAACCAGACGCATACATTCCAAAAGTTCCAAACACCAACATAAAAAGGAAATCGAAGCATAACCGAGTTTTACAGAAATCAAAGATCAAACCTTAACTTGAATCAATTACATATACTTAACTTGTGTAATATATTATAATGATAATAATAAGAATATAAATAATAATAATCATAAGATCACTAAATTGATTTAATGATTTTGGTGAAAATCCATTATCTTTGAGCAGTGCCCATGATTGGAAAATCATGAACAAATTGTTGCCTAAACTTAAGGGCACAATGTTGTTGAAAGTAAAAAAGTGTAGTGAAAAATATTGAAAGTTGATTATTCAATATCACATAATATATATATGTATAGTCTCCATTCTTATTTACAAGGGGAGAGTATTCTTATTTACAAGGGAGAGTTGTTCATAACTAATCTCTATTACATTTAGATTAAATCCCATCTGGAATCAAAGAAAAAGTTTGTACTAAAAAACAAATAAGACAGAAGAAGAAGCATAATTTATTTATTTATATATTATGAACTAATGTGACTTAGTTCAGTATTGGAAACATTGCATTATTTGATCATACAACAGCAAAGTGTATCGAGATTAATAGATAATTAGATTTAAACATACTAAGAAAAGATGCTTTTAAAAACAACATTTGGAACTAAAAATCCCAGCGCTGGGAAAATTAGAGCCACCACCACACCACCATGGATCGCTCTCTTTAGTGCACACCTCTCATTACTTAGTCTTTAAAATTCCTTTGTCTTTGTAATCATCCTCTTTGCGTTTGAAAGTTCCAATACACTGCTCCCGATACTCTATCACGGGTAACGGGCACGTTCGACTTTTGGGTTTCACACGGGAGTCACTGTCGGAGACAGTTCTTGAGATCTTGGGCGATGTTTGCACCTCCGTTTCCTGAGTTTTTCCCAAGACACTGTGGGAGACATTTCTGAAGGTCGACAACACATTATTCCTTATTTCACGTTCCATCTTCTCCTCCATTTTTTCAATCACCCTATCCGAGTAATCCGTTGTTAGCTTCACCGGTCGCTCCACCTCCACACGCAACCCTACCTTTTTGTCGTTTGTTATCTTCACTTTCACACACACCGTTTCATCACCGCCGAAGTGGAAGGCGTGTGTGGTCTTCACCCTCTCCACCACTTCTCTCCCATCGACTTTCTTCTTTTCTAGAGTGGAGAAACTTCCACAACCGCTCGTACGACAGAAATGAGCCGTGGCTTCTATGTCTGGCAGAGATGGCGAACTATAATTCATCCTAAACGAATCATATGAAGCAGATGATAATGTAACCACGCTAGACAAAACATCGCACCTGTTATTTCTCACGAAGCTCATGCTCGTTTGGGTACCAGTACTCTCACCGAATTGTTCCCTCACGTCGATATTTACTGAGTATACAACATCGTCTTTGCATTTTTCAATTATGTTGAGAGTACAAGTTCGCTTACCTACACAGAATGCGGTGCTCCTTTTCACACAGAACATATTAAGAAAGTGGACTTTAAGCCTAACTCAACCCCATAAAACCGGTTCAATGGGATGAGGTTTGCACCCACTTATATTCAATGAAAGGCTCTAATCTCTAGTCGATGTGGGATCTCCAACAGAACACACGCCCTGTTCTTCACCGTCGGGGTATTTCTGCGTTATGAATTCTTTCACTTGCACAGGTGGACCGCCACAGTTAAGCTTAATAAAATACTTCTTCGGGTCTTCCATGGCTTTAGACATCATAAGTGTATTTATATATAATATGACTTTTTGTTGGATTCAGGTGGTGAGTTATATGATCCATTGCAGCGCTAGGGTTCATTTATAGGTGAAACTGCTGTATCTACAGATTTGGAGCGTTAGAAGAAAGCATGGAATATATGCTAAAGACCCACCTTCCTTCAAGATAACA
>Ga0123342_1007866_pt1 | contig 13817 bp, 6 predicted proteins | sample Turbeawhitnodule_FD_89960 | JGI IMG/M metagenome (GOLD analysis project Ga0123342, IMG submission 89960) | Root nodule microbial communities of legume samples collected from Mexico - Turtle bean Mexico white nodule | ecosystem: Host-associated > Plants > Roots > Nodule | place: Mexico: Nepantla...
CAAATAAAGCTCATAAAAATGTAAAAAGGTATAAATTCATAAATTAGGGATTATTTTATATGTAAATTAGCAATAAATCCTCATAAGTGCCTATATTTTAATATGAAATATTACTGAAATTAGCCACTTATCAGAAGATCACTACACTCACAAGATAAAATCCAAAAACCTTTAGGAGACAGAGCTCACTAATCACTCAAGCAGAGTTTTTCTTCTATTCAAAATTCATGTGTAAAAATACATGAGGCAAGACACCCTATATATAGGAGAGAGTGACTTGGGGAGCAAGAGTGAGAGGGGTAAAAGCGTCATTTGTGAGCAACCTTCTAGAAGGTAGGTCAAAGAAACCTTAAACCTAGGAGCACATGTCATGAAAGGTGGGGTTGGCACAAGACCAAATTACTAAGCACACCCTACTCTAGCTTATTCTTCTATTTGGACCCCCCAAAAGAGCCAAAATTATTTACATAAACTTGTCTTGTAAAAAGACCAGAAGAAATAACATTTGAAGCTGTGGCCTATGTCCAATTCTTCTTCTGCTAAGGTCCTTCTGATGTTTGGTGGGACCTTGTTTGGGATGCTAAGATGACTGACCTAATTATAAAGTGTTTGTGGTGTCCTTAGTCATCTGCTTGTCGAGTTGGGTTGTATCAATGTAAGACTGAGTATTCTTTGGATCACAACTACTCATGGCTAATACAACTTGGTTACAAGAGGGTGCGATCAAATGATCACATGTTCGCTCACTAAAAGAGGCATTGTGTCTTACAATGTATATACGATTTGGTTTGCTATTCGAGATAACTAAAGAACACACAATTGTTCTACCAATGAGCTAGGTTTTTCACAATTAAGATTTTATCTTTATATAGAGTTGTTCGTAACTTCGTAAGTTTATCTCTTGAGTGTTGTTATTGTCATAAACGCTCTTATTTAAAGGTATCTTCTATATATAGAGATTTATGAAAGAATCGTTGCAAATCCTTAACTAGTTGTTGTGAGAGAAGTAGAAGTCATTCATTCTTCATATTGTGCATGTCCTCATCAACATGAGGGTTGATGATCTCCATGCAGCATTCATACTTCTATTTTAAGGAAACTTTTAGTACTGATCAACATAGCTTATTAGGTCCATGTCATATTACTATATCTCATCTAGAGTAAAAGTTAAGATCGTATGAGATGAAAGTCTATGCAATAATGACAAAATTTCCTTTCCGTGAAGATTTTACCATAAAGTAGCTTGAATGCACTTCTTGAGAAATCATTTAATGTTGACAATTTTGTATGGTCTTCTTAGTGGTTAGATGAAGAAACATTCTTTGCAAACGTAATAGAAACATTTATAAAGTTAAGAGAAAAACTATACACTTATCTTATTTTCTATCTCACGCATAAGCTTATCAAATGCATATATGTATGCAAGGTGTTTTCCGTCTATTGTCTTCATACGAAACATTTGTGCCTATTGTCATCAAACAAAGTATGTCATGATCTGATACTAAGATAGATTCATGTGTTAACACTTTATTATAAGCACTTACCCAAAATAACTTGATGTTTATTGATTTTTTCTCTAATACTAACAACTCTGAAAAAAAAAATCCCATATTCAACTTTTGATATACCAAAACCATATAGTAATCATATAGGAACCATCAATTATTAGTAAAATAGGAATTGGAGTGAAGACATGGATGATGAATTTCATGCTATTGAGAAGAACAATATGTGAGCATTAATAGATTTATTAGCAAATACAAACTTATTAAAGTGAAATATGTGTACAAGACAATACAACCCCAACTTAGAAATTGATCGCTCTAAAGTGAGGTTGGTTGCAAAAAGATATAAACAAAAGACATAACTAGTTCATGTTGAACCACTTGTAGAATAGGTAGTCAAAGAAGACAAAGATAAAGTATACAGATTGAATAAAGTTTTGTATGGGTTAAAGCACACATTAAGAGTGTAGATGGTTCTAGAAATAAATAATATTAGGATAAGTTGCTATGAGGTGACAAATGTAGGCTTAATTTTTTTTGTTTTTTTATTTGGCATTGAGGTCGTTAAATAGAATGATGAGATTTTCATTCCAAAAAGAGTATTATGTGACATTTTGAAGAAATTCAAGATGAAAAATCCAAAATCCAAAGTGCATTTCCATACTAGTTGAAAAATATTGAAGCTAACAAGAAAAAATTGAAGGCAAAACGGTTAATGAAGCTCGATATTAAAGTTTGATTAAAAGTTTAAAATTTTTTACTACAACTAGACCAAATAACTTTATGGAGTGAGTTTTCTTAGCATATTTATACAAGTGACACATGATTTTCATTTACAAGCAACAAAAACAATTCTTAAATATAACCAAAGTACTTTTACTGATACAATTTTTTATGCTAATATCAATTATGCGAGGCTTGAGGCTTGTTAGATATACAACTAGTACTTGGACAAGAGAGGTAGAATTTTTTTTAAAAAAAAATCAGGAATTTGGGACAAGTGTTGTATCATGATCTTAAAAATATAACCAATTGTTGAACTTTCAATAATTAAAGTATAATATATTGTAGTAACCAATTGAGCTACATAGATAATATGATTGAGAAGAATTTTAGTGTTGGAAAGATGGTCCAATACTAACTATCCTAACGTAGTCCAATGAATCTAATGACTTTTATGATAACAATGTACTAAATTCTTGATAATACAATGGTTTGTGTATAAATGAGACAAATATGAAGATCTTTATAATGTATAATCAATACTATCATTTTTTCTCAAATTTTTCAATCAATATGATTATTAGGGCAAGTCTCCATGTTATATCCAATTCCCAATGTGTTTATATTGTCCAACTCAATGATAAAAAAAAGTCAAAGGTGATTGTCAAAGTCAATGTTAAACACTAAGAACTTGCTTGCACATTTAATATGAACTATTCTCTTACTAACAACTTTTTACCTTAACATGAAAAGGAAAAAATAATGGACTGTAATTCTTATATACTTTGTCTTTTTCTCTCTAAATGTTGTAATAAAAATAGTTGACTCTCAAAAACAAAGAAATCAAGATATTTTGCACGAGTCAAAATTGTACAAGACAAAGCAAGGTTATTCAGACCTTTTGTTCTCTTTCCCCCCTTGTCACGAAATGCATAATGCATAAAGTTATAGAATTTATTTCAATAGTCATGTTAAAAAATTGCATAAATCCTACAATAGATACTTTCATGAAGCTAATAAGTGTACGGAAACTATTAATTAAGAAGATCTACAATATAAACTAAATATTTAAGATTGATGAGAAAGTGAGGCAAACAAAATCAAAAACTTGAAATACACATTGCACGACATAATCTTAATGAGATATACTATGTATTATCTTTTTAAGAAGTTATGTTCACTTTGTTGGCTGTTATTAGTTAGTTATATTTTGCTTTATAAACATTTACTTAAAGATAAATCCCTATGAAGAGGGATATTTATTTTTTTAGATACAATTATGAGATAGTTATATATAGTCATATGTTAAGTAGATAGTGTTTGTTTTACTTTTATTTTATTATATATGGGTAAAAATTAGGGATGTTACATTTGTTCCTGCTAGGGAGATGAGACCTAGAGAACTATTGAAGTCTTCGTCTTCCTCCTTCGGTCGGGCAGGTTGCTGGGTGCTTGACTGGGGTCCTTCTCATCTTGGTGCTTCTCCTTCGGCTCTCAGTCCTGGGTGAACACCGAATGGGGCGGGGGTTGGGGGGGGTACCTGTGGAAGGCACTCCGACGCTCAAGTCAGTAAAGCGGGTGATCAATATTCGGGTAGGTGCACAGTAATAAATGACGTACTTTGCTCCTTGGAATGTGTGTTATTTATATTATTTTAATAGGTTTACCTCATTGGGCCTGATTAGTGGAGTGGATCACTCTTAGGGTTGCATTACCTAATCCTTAATGATGGTTTAGCTTCACTAACCTTGGTTTGAGCATTAATGGTTATACGTGTCGGTCGGTCGGCCATGTTGACATAGTCGTGCCAACGTGTCTCAATCATCTCGGGCAGGGAGACCGAGACACGTCATGGTGTCGGTTGGGCATACCGGTACAGTTGCCCCCCAGGCTCGAGGATGGGTATATCCGATGAGTCTTGAATGGTTGGTGTCGGTCGACCGGCTGGTTTCCCTTGTCTCGGTTAGGAAGACCAGCTCTCAGTCTCACCCATACCGGTACACTTACGGTCACAATTCTCTTAAATTATTTCACTTGGTTTAAATAAATACAACAAATTATTCTCCGTGTGATTGTTGCAAATTAAGTATGTCTTGTCAGGTTTGATTGACTTCAGTTATGAACAAAATATATTTATTTTAACATGTGATAATAACTTCATTCACCAAAACACGGTAACATATGGGTATACAGCCCCATAAATACATCCTTACTAGTTGTTGACTTTGTAATTTATTATTGCCATCCTTTCCAGATGATATAGAAATTTTTTTTGGTTTCATTTAATAACTGAATTTCCTGTCCATGGCTAGACACTGCATTTGTTTTGAATCCAATGTGTGCATGCATCTGGTTCTGTTAGTATAATTTATTTTTGCTGGATTTGTGTGTCGAAAATACAATATAATTTGTGTGGAAGGATCAGGGATGATAAGTCTAGTGATGCAACTTCAGAATTAGAAGAAACCATTAGAGAAACGAAACCTATACTTATCTCTTTTCTGGTAAGTCAATTTTCGGGGACGAAAATTTTTCTTGTTGGGGAGAATGTAAGGATTGAGAAAAATAGTCTTAGAGTAGAAATGGTACAATTAAAATGGCACTTGAATATTTTATTATTAAAAAGGAAAAATTTATATAAATAGAAATTTAGTTATTCAGGTTTCATTTTAAAAGAATCACCATCTCTCTAGAAGTTTCTTTTTCCTTTCCTCTCCATTCTCTCTAAGATTCTGACCTCCTCGTTCATCAGTTTGACGATCGAAGTCCACCATTAGACTTTGGCAACGAGATCTACAAGATTGCCTGATCAAAATCTTTGATAAAGTAAGTTCATTTTTGTTCCCTTTTTCCTTTCCTCTCCCTTCTCTCTAAGATTCTGACCTCCTCGCTCATCAGTTTGACGATCGGAGTCTGCCATTGGACTCCTGGCAGTGAACTCTACGAGATTGCCCGATCAGAATCTTAGATAGAGTAAGTTCATTCTTGGCTCATTTTCCTTTGAGTTAGTTTTGATCTGGTTAGGGTTGCCTTTTAGTTTAAGTTTTCATGTGAGGTTTTTATCTTTAGAATTAGCCTCTGTTAGATTAGGGTTCTAGTGATATAGTTAGATTTGTGATCAGGATTTTGTGGTGCAAGTTAGGTTATCCTTAAGCTTTTGGTGGGTTGGAGCTCTTAGTGAGCATATGCTCAAGTCCAGGTAAGGGAAACTAGTTTTATTTTTAAAATAGAACCCTAGGTTAGAAGATCTAGATGTGGGGTGACGTGGTCACCAATTCCAATTTTTTCTTGCAAGATTGTTTCTTTTGAAAAGTAAAGTAATATATTGACTGGAACGGTTGATTTTGAATCTTTTATATTGATTTTAAGGTGAATAAGTTGTTGAAAGTGTTTGTGATTGAGAATTGAAAGTGTTTGAATGATAATATAATGAGTTGAACTATTTTTGAATATTTTGTTGAATTACTTAAATGAAAAGTTTGATGAGAAGTGATTGTTTGATTTTAGATGATGATTGATTTAGAGAGCATATATTTGGAACTTAGTTATATGTTTAAGTGAATTTTGAGATATATTTGGATTGTTTTGAAAGTTTAAAATATGATCTGATTGAATGGTGCTTTGATGTGTTAAATGATGTATGTAATAAAGTGAAAGTGTGATCAAGACATAGTATTTTCAGGAAAGGAAATACCCTGTTGAGATTATTATCAGGGTGCATTGATTTGTGAGTGTCCTGTGAATGAGACGATCCCAACTCTATTGATATAATGAAATCACATAGATGAAATTATTCAGTTTGTGAGAGTCGAAGGAGGTCCATTTGGCTGAGTTTGAGGTTTGAAAGAACTGATAAGAGCAGATCAAATGAATTTACCCTGTCATATGAGATGATGAGATATTGAGATAATTATGTGCATGGCTGTGTGGATTTCACAATGAGTAGTATGACAGGTGTTTGTCTCTGGATGCTAATTTCAATACATGAGTCTTCCGAAAGTAGAGTCAAGTGTCTGAGTATGTGAGTCAGTAGAAATCTAATCGAAGTAATGGGGATGATGAGCGTGATAGACACTTGATGATTATGTGAAATGTTTGAGAAATTGTATGAGAATTTATGAATTCTGTGTATCAATTTGAAATTTAAATTATATAAAAAAATTTGTTATAGCTAGCTTACCCGGTTATTTGTTTGTGTTTGTTTCTTTATTTATGATGATCGTGTTGTACACGAGAGCATATGAGATAGCAGGTAATAGAGCTCCTAAGTGAGCAGCTGGAGAATGTGATAGTTTTAATTTGAATGTTGTGTTTGTGTTTAAAACTTTTGATGTATATATTAAAATCCCTATGAAGAGGGATATTTATTTATTTTTAGATACAATTATGAGATAGTTATATATATTCATATGTTAAGTAGATAATGTTTGTTTTACTTTTATTTTATTATATATGGGTAAAAATTAGGGATGTTATTGACCAACTCAATGATAAAAAAAAAGGTCAGAGGTGATTGTCAAAGTCAATGTTAAACACTAAGAACTTGCTTACACATTTAATATGAACTACTCTCTTACTAACAACTTTTTCCTCTCATTCAAATGACTTATTCAAAGAACCTTAACATGGAAAGGAAAAAATAATGGATTGTAATTCTTATATACTTTGTCTTTTTCTCTCTAAATGTTGTAATAAAAATAATTGACTCTCAAAAACAAAGAAATCAAGACATTGTACACGTGCCAAAATTGTACAAGACAGAGTAAGGTTATCCACACTTTTTGTTCTCCTTCCCCTTGTCACGAAATGCATAATGCATAAAGTTATAGAATTTATTTCAATAGTCATGTTAAAAAATTGCATAAATCCTACAATAGATACATGAAGCTAATAAATGTAAGAAAACTATTAATTAAGAAGATCTACAACATAAACTAAATATTTAAGATTGATGAGAAAGTGAGGCAATCAAAAACAAAAACTTGAAATACACATTGCACGACATAATCTTTATGAGATATACTATGTATTATGTTTTTAAGAAGTTATATTCACTTTGTTGGCTCTTATTAGATAGTTATATTTTTCTTTATAAACATTTACTATTTTCAAAAGTAAGAAGTGACTTAAAGATAAATATTAGGTGTCCTAAATACTAAGGAGAAATCTTTAAAATATATCATTAGTGACATACATAATTAACAAAGGACATGTATAAAAGGTTTTTATAAAGAAAACTAATATTAATTTTGTCTTTTTTAATTCTTAGTTGTTTCTCTTTATACATATGATTAGCCTATAGTTTGTCTTTTCTTATTTTAGTCTTTATCTGTTCTTTATTTTATATTTTGTCTCTTTAGTTAGACTTAACCTAGAATGAGTGTATTGCTTATATATATTCAAACTCTTTGTTTTTCTTTAAATAAGAAAAATAAAATAAAATAAATATTCCTTCTCATATCCTTTATCTTTCTTTTCCTATTTTGTTTATCTAAGTTTTTTTTATAATAATAATAATACTTAGTTATTAATAAGTTTGATTAGTGAAATCCTTTTACTTAAAGAAAACTAATCATACTTAAAGTCGAGTAAACTAGAAAAAACCTAATTGTTTATACTTCATTTCCTAATTGATTTTTTATTTATTTTCTGAATAAAACAAGTTCCTCTTTAATAAAATTTTGTGAAAAACTTTGTATTATGTTAGAAACTCTTTTATATATATATTTTAAAAGATTGTATAGTTACTAACTGTCCCACTTATCTCTATGTGAAATACTATTTTATATATATATATATATTTATATATTATTTCATTAATTGTATTTCCTTTATATTTCATTTAGAAGTAGTGTATAAAAAATACTTTCATAGATTTTTTTTGGCAAGTTTTGAATTACATTAAGTAGAAACACTACTTTCATGAATGGTTGAAGTATATTGAAATTTAGTTTCACAACATGAGTTAATAGTAAACAGAAAAGTAAAAGAATAATTATTTTTACATAAAAATCAAGTAACAAATATTTTTATGAAACCCTTAAAGATTGAGTAATCTTAAAATGATGAAAACGTGATTTACGGAAGGAAAATAATTAAAAAGATTAAATCAAGCAATATTTTATCACACCATATCTTTGGTTCAGCATGTAGTATTGATATTTTCTTAATTAATCTAGGGCTATAAAATCGGACTCAGTGTTCAAATGTTGCTCTGCCTCTTTCTACTCACATTAAGATATTAAATTAAATTTTACTTAAACATTTTGTTGCTGTTGTTTTCTTTTATTAGCTCCGGAGCTTTTAACATTTCATTACTAAAATTTCCTATAAACGGCAATAGAATGCAACACTCTTGATGTAAGATTTTGTATTCAATCCAATGAGTGAATTTCTTCATTGAACTTTAGAAACTACACATGACAGGTACAAATTTTTGCTTACAACTCAAGTCTAGTAGAGAAGTGGTGGATCTTGGAATATTTTAAAGAAATAGTTATCTATCAAAGTGAATTTTTTTTTTATAATTTTTAAATAAGGAATCATTTTCTAAATGCAATATATTCTCCAAAAAGCATTAAGACATCATTCATGCAGTGCACTTGTGCAAAAATTACTATAGTGTCGGGGAGTTTAGTGTTAGTTAGAAGAATCATAGAATAAGTGATCCTTGTTTGATGAATTAGTAAAATAAGTTAAAATGAGGTGAAACATTATCCTCTCACAATCTTTTAGACAATCTCCAAGTATACCATGTCACATCTCCAAACAGTAACACCACTCATATTTGTTTATTTTGATTTAAGATAGAATGCAATTAAAGCATCTACTAGAGAAGAAAAATACCCACCACCACCTTGATAGGGAACTTGATGAGTAAACAAACCACTGTGGATAGTGAAGGCCTCCTGAACTTTGTCAAATTTGGCAGGGTTTAGACCATTACCTACTTACCACAATTTTTTCAAACTTGCTTCATTAACATCTTCATATTATCCTTCTTTTCATAATCAAAATAAATATTTCTTTTTCATTTTACTATTCTCATTTCTCATTTCTTATTACTTTTATGTGTATATAAGAAACTGTAAAATCATTTGAAAATATAGCGATATCCATTTGGATCTTTTGATTCTAAAAGTTAGTTAATAATAATATAATTTTGTAAAAGGACTTACAATTACTTTAGTAACAGTCAATATAAATATCCACTTGACTAATATAGATGTTTTCAGTTAACTAGTAAACCTTTTGAGTTAAATTGATGAAAATTGACGTCTGTTCAAATAATGTCTCTTTTAATTGCTTAATAGTTAAAATCCTCACACTATGCTAGAATTTTTTTCACCTAAAACATAACTTGGGTTCAACTAAAACATCAATCTAAAACGACAGCAGTTTGAACTGAAAGGAAAAATTCGATTTAACCTAAACTTTATAAATTATTTGAATCCAAAAATAACCTAACTTCAGTCTACCTCTCTACTGCGCATTCTACTTTCCCGAAAGATCAATGGTATAGCACAAGGCCAAAGACAAGAAGTTCAATTTCATTCATTTTACTCCCAATGGAAATAACTCATTCATTGTATAAAGCAAATGTTGAACCCATCTTTCCCAGAAGAACACATCACTCACTCCTCTTTCTCTATGGAATTGTAAAACTAAGCAACAAATAAAAACTTCAACAGTTGAACAATTTCATTACAATCTTTTCAAACTTTTCTTTCTGGCATCTATCTTCTTCTTGTCCACCAGAGCTTTTGCTTCCTTCTTCTGAGGTGCAGAAGCAGTAGAAATGACTGTAGCAGAAGTAATCACAGAGGTGGCTGCCTGTTCCTGACTATTTCCTCTTGTTGCAGGCACTGGCACTGGTACTGGCAATGCAGCACTCGCTGCAGTGGTTTTAACGTCAGCACTGAGCACAGAGGTGTTTGTCTGATCAACATTCAGAGCAGTAGTTGATTCGGAGATAGCTCCACTCTTGAATTTGGGCTTTGGTTTTGCATGGATTCCAGTGTAAAGCCTGCAAGCCACAATTGGGGGGCAGGGGGTTTAGTAATCAAGTAGGTAAAGTAATGTTAAAATTTCAAAATAGTATGGCTGTACAAACTCAAGAAAATTGATCAAAACTAACAAAATACGTTTGAGTTATGAATCAAAATTCGTGTAAACCTCCATGAAACATAAGCAATGATGTCCTACAGGTCTCATTTGAATTTGAGCAACTAAAGAATCATAAGATTAAATGACGTAGAGCCTTTTTTTGAGGTAGTTTTCAACAGGACACAGCATTTGAGACAACAACTTACTATGCCTGGGAACAAATTCAGAATGAGTCCAAAATAAGGAATGAACTCCTTTCTCTAAAACATCAGAGGTGTTGACCACAAGCTCAGAATGGATATACAGAAGTGTCGGGCTGAAGAACTTCAGCAGATGAAGAAAGCAATCTATTATTTGACTTAAAGGGGGTAGCCCTCAACATAGTACGGTTCAAGTTTCATTTGCCACAAAAGATTCCAAAACAGGGTTAAACAAAGGAGGATGCTATTGAAAAGGAATGCATTTATTATATTTAAAATCCTATCTAACAAAGTATATATACAAATTGCTCTTTAACCAACACCATTCACCCACTAATAGTAGTATTCTAAACTTGGTAAACACCCAATGTTTCACATTAACTTTTCAAATTCCCGGATAAGAAATTATTCGACAGGAATAGCATCATCGGACAACTTACCTAGCATGTCTAGCATACTCGTCATAATTTTCAAGCAGCATTTTACCAGCCTGTTCATTTAGAGCTGATTCTGGAAATGGTTCAATCAATAGACACCTAACAACCTGTTCAAAATGGGAATCAGTGTTAATATATAAAGACCAATCTAGCCAAACTTAATAAATGAAGAATATCTAAAGCACTTACAATAAGAACATGACGTAACCCAAGGCTAGGATTCCAATCCTTTTTAAGTGTGTTGACACAAATCTCTCCGTTGGTTGCAATGTTCGGATGGAAAATCTTAGTCAAGAAAAAACCTACAACATTGAATTAAATGGTTACATAAGTTTAACAGCTTTTGCAACATAGAAAGAATATATGTCATTTTGTTAAATAAACAATAAACTCCACCCAATAAAAAAGTTTCAAAAAACAAAGGATAACCAAATTAGAATTCCAAAGCAAAAAACTAAACAGCATAGTTGTCTCAATAATGTAACTAGCAGATTATAAAATTGTCCATAAGGGGAGTCTACAACACACCTTTTGGTGGCGAATGAGGAAAATCATGAGATAGCAACAGCTTCATGCGGAAAACTCCATTCTCATAAGGAGTTCCAGCTGCAAAATTATACTCCGGTTCATCAAATTCTCAACCAAATGATGAGAATGCACAATCGCACAACATAAACATAAAGCTACTTACCCGGGCCTTCAATGTCAGCAAATATAGTTGAAAAGTCATCATCATTTACAACAACTTTAATGCCCTCGGGAGGGGACTCATCGAGATTTTTCAACTCCTTGGCAAGTTGCTTTATAACATTTGGTGGAAGATTTTCATTAGTGGCCTAAAACAAAAAGCACCATATTACAATGTAAGAATATTAAACACCTTAATGGAATAAAAAAACCGTGATAAAAATACATTTAATCATAAAATGCCAGATTGATGACTCATGAACTCTATTAAGATTGCTGTAGTCATATGAGCAAAACATTACTTACCATCGGTACAGAGGCACCTGCTTTGTTCTGACACTAAGGAGGAGTGGCCCTTTTCAAACTGAATTCTCAATTTCTGCTTAGAGCAAAGGATGCAATCACAAAAAGGAAAACTGCCTGCAGAGGCATTTTTATCACGAATGAGTGAGAAGTTGTGTTAAATTATTATGCACAACGATGGGACTCAAATAAAAAAATAAAATATACTAGAATCAACAACAGGGTGAAGAATTGGCCAGAAAATGAATTGTACAGCAAATCATAAATCAAGAATCTCAAATAACCTAAAGTAATCAACTGAAAGAAAACCAGTAACCCACTATTAGTAATTCCCCTTGAGAAAAACCACCAAAACACAAATAATCAATAGTAAGTTGTGAATCAAACTCATTTTGCACAACCAAAAAAATAAAAATTCTTACACACACACACAAGAGGAACGGAACATCTAAAGTTAGCCCCTTCTCAGACACTTAAACACACCAAATAACTGAAAGTAAAAATAAAAAAAATGTACAACCAATCGCTTGAAAAAACCCACACAGACATTTAAACAAAAAAAGCAATAACAACCAAAATTGAGCTCCTGGCCCGAGCATAACAAAACCCTAGAAATACTCAAGATTTTTTATTCTAAGAGAAGGACTCACTTTAATGCAAAGCCAGAAAAATTAAAACAAGAAAAAATTGAAAATTGAAAACCCCTTTTTTGAAACAAGAGAGCCAACAACAGCAGAAAAACCCTACTGGGCAAATGAAACCCCCAGAATCTCAATAATCCCAATCTAACAAGAAACAAACCACCCCACCCCAAAAAAATTACTTGTTTGATTAGAAAAACATCAATTCACAGGACACGACACTTAAAAAATTCCGGGTATCACCACACTTCCAATTGAACACATCCAAATAGAAAAAAAAAATGAATGAAACCCAGTTAGATGAAAAAAAATACAAACCCCACTTGAGCAAAATGAAATGAAACCCAGATGAGGATTCACCTGCAAAGAACAGAAGAAGCTTTTGGGGGTGCCAGAGGAGAGAGAAGAACAAGAGAGTGAGAGAGAGAGAGAGAGAGGGGGGTGGGAGGCACAGAAGCGATCCCTCCTTGGAATGAATGAATGATTGATTGGTGGAATTTGAGAACACAAAAGTTTAATATTTATTCACAAACTGGGTATTAAAATGGAGACGCCATTAATTATTTAATTAATTAGCTTTTAAAATATAGTAAGGTCCTTTATTATAAATGTGGAAATAGTAATTTTTTAACAAAATTATTAATTGCTTGTTCGAAAATAATGTAAAAAAGTATTATTTTGAAAAGACTTGCTGCTTAGCCCAGATCTCCTGAGTATGTAGACGTTGGGTACTTCTTGTCTACCTAAATTAGAAGATTCCTCACGCGCTCTGTATGAGGGTGCATACCACTTTCAGCTTAGAACCCTAGGATCTATTAACGGTACAAGGATTTCAAACTAGGAAAACAATCAAAAAAAATTTAAATCCTCCTTTGTTTTTTTAGGATTGTATTAAATAAATTTATTGTTTATGGAATAAACGTAAATATTCATTTTATATTTTGAGTTGGTTTAGAACGGAAAAATGAAAAACGTGATTTTTGTTTTTATAAATATGACAAGTAATATCATAAAAAAAATGAAAAGGTAAAAATAAGATAAACAAAAAAAGTTCATGATAATACTGAAAATGAGGCGACTTCTAATATTTGATACTTGGAGTAAAATATAAATTTTTTTATAAATAGTCAATATGTTAATAATGTAAAAGAATTATTTTAGGAATGTATAGATTTTTTAAATTGCTATTCCTCCACAAGATTTTTATAACTTAAG
>Ga0123342_1007867_pt1 | contig 13815 bp, 11 predicted proteins | sample Turbeawhitnodule_FD_89960 | JGI IMG/M metagenome (GOLD analysis project Ga0123342, IMG submission 89960) | Root nodule microbial communities of legume samples collected from Mexico - Turtle bean Mexico white nodule | ecosystem: Host-associated > Plants > Roots > Nodule | place: Mexico: Nepantla...
GGTATAAACAACCGATTGTTTCGCTAAAACAACCGATTGTTTTTCCAGCTTTGTGCTTTTGCTGTTTGTTTTGGAAAAACTGAATCCTTAATCAAGGTTCTTTCAAAGTATTTTCATTCTAAGTTTAAAAGTTTTCAAAAATTCTTCTTAAACAAGTCACCCCCCCTCTCGTTTAAGGCCATATATTCTAACAAGGGGGACCTTCTTGAAAAAAGTGGCATAAGAGAAGCAAAATGGACCGTCAGGGTCCGACGACTCATTACAACAAACGGGTTCACATACCCCACACTCTACCGTTTTAACGAACCCCTCATGTTTCTTACTCAGAGTACACCCATTTTCCCTTAACTCTCTAATACGTGTGTGGGTGGTATAATAGGTGGTTTCTTTCAAGAGATCTTTTTTAGCCCAGGGGTACATTGAACTATAATCCATCGCTGATATAACTAAAGCATAAACACAAACAAAATACGAGTACATTTCAGGCCAGGTAGAATAAGCAAATCGAAATAAGATGAAATGCATTTCATTTCAAGTAATACAATCAAAGGCTAAATAATGATTGTCAATAGAGATTGGTGGAAAATGAATACCTGGTGCGACGATGATGTGTGGTGGCGCGACAGTGAGAGAAAAAGTTTTAAAGGAAGATTTGGGAGCAAAAGAGTTATGGGGAGCGGAAGAGTTACATAGTGACTATGACGAGAGAGAAGAAGAAATGAGTGTATATTATTCGAAAGAGGAGATCAAGCGATAGCGTTTCCTCGTCGTTGAAGCAAACGCCACGTGGACGCTCCAGATTTAGTATGGTGAGACGTCTTGTCAGGAAACGCTTTGGCAACCACGCCCCACCTACCCTCTTTGGAAAACGTCATGTCAGCCGCCAGTGCTGGAAAGCCTCTTCGCCTAGTCTAGCTCGGCTCGAGCCTGGGGGCTTGTGTACTGGCCAGGAGTGCTCGGGACCTCGAGCCAAGCATTTAGGTATGGTGCTCGGTTGTGTGAGTTATGTCTAGCTCGGCCTGGGCCGAGTATGGGCCCAAAAGAGTGTTACAAGGTCAGCCCAAGTTTTTTTTAGTAAGTTTACGTGGAAAAGATAATTAAAAATAACAAAAGAAATAATTGAATTGGTTGAGGTATATTATTAAACACGGGAATAACTGAATTGGTCTCGAGTAAAGGTACATTTTCTGAATACTTTAGAATGAAGCAATTTTATGGTTTGAATGCTCTCACTGAATTGATCGCCGGAGTGTGATCAACAAGTGGAGCGCCCCTTTGTCCCAGTGGAGCAGTATCTCGGAGTACCCATTGGAGACAGGTCAGAAGTGGAGCTCGCCCATTCAATCAAACCGAGGTCAACCGGGAAGAACAAAAACATTATGAGCTTAATTGATATATCTATGCGAAAGATATTTTGTAAGAACACGATTATACTTCATTGAGGTTTAAATATGTTTTGGAAAAGATTTTGTGAAATATATTTAAGATAAATTGAGATTGATAAAGAAAGAGATTTAATCTAGATAATTAACTTGAATATATTGATTATGTATTTTGTATTAGTATCTAAAGATGGAATATATTGATAATTCATTTTATATTCTAAGATATTAATAAATTATTATTCAGTGACATATCTTCTTGAGATATTGAAATATTAAAACACTGGTAATGACAAAGGTTTCCCAATATGATTTTAGAAAGCATCAAGACGCGGAGGAGAATAAGGACAAGTTTTCTTATAAAGGGTCCAATGAGCAAAATGAAGTTATTGCATAGCGCAATTCATGGAAGTCATTGATGCCATTCAAGCTGATACACATGACATGAATGAGAGAATCTCGAAAGAGATTAAATTGAGAAGAGAACAAGTTAGAATGAGCATTAAAGATGCAAGCAAAATTTTCCTAAGGCAACGTCTATTACGATGAAGAGTCAGTACAATGTTAGAGAAGAACTGATTTAAGAAGATGTGCAAAGAACCAGTACATGACCAAGTGAAAAGTGTAATTTACGCTATGGGTAACGAGATTAATGTTCCCAGAAGATAAATAAATTAAGAAAACATGTAAGACAAAGCAAAGCAAATATTTTCATACTTAGCGTTTAAGGAAATTATAGTGAAAGCATATGTGACAAATATATGATTGATGATTAAAGTCACAAAACTTTAAAGGGATCATGTTCACATCAGAAGATCATAAAGGAAACAATTCAAATTGTTTCAAAATGATCAAAGACGCGAAGAATATAATCAAAGTGAAAATTGCCATATTTAGCATCCAATGTAGGAAGATGATGAACAATGCATAATGATGAAGGATACCTAGAGATTACGAGATTAATGAATCAAAATTGACATTAGGACTGAAAGAAAAAAAAATTTCAAATACAATTGAAGTCCAAGACGTAGCCGAATCAATCAAGAGGAATAATTTTCTAATCCAATGTCCAACGACTATGTGAACAAAATATGAATTCAAAACTTCAATGGTCACAAACTGAAACACTAGACCTTAAAGATAAAGAACATAAAATGAAAAATACAAGCATTGAAAAATCATTACAAATGATTTAGCCTTCATTGGATTATTATTTGGAGAGAATATTTCACATATGCTATTTAGAGCATTCATAGTTTGGGAAGTGAACCCTGTATTGTAAATCCTTCACTGTGTGAAGATTACCCTGTGAGCTTTCATTGTTTTCTCTCTTGTTGAGAGTGTTTTTCTAGGGATGGCAATGTGGGTCGGGCCATGCGGGTCAGCCCGCGATCCGCTACCAAAAAATGCAGGACGGGTTGGCTCGCTAGCTCGCGTAAATAAAAAAATAATTATTTATTTCTTTTGTAAAAAAAATCATACCCTATTCACCCATTATTACAGTGTGACCTTTGTTTTATTTCATTTTATTTTAAAAAAATGAATTTAATGTACTAAAAAAATGAATGTTTTATTTTAATCATATAAAGGAGTTAGTATTAAGAGTGACATTGGATTTAGTTTTAAGTAAAGTCTTATATTTAAAAAATTTTAATGAAAAAATAATATAAAGAAGAGATTTTATTAGGATAGCTAAAAAATTAGTCATCTTCATTAAAATATTTTGTAGCAAAATTTTGATAAGATACTCTTATACATTTACATACATACATAGGAAAAAATATATGCAAAGCAAAACTTTAATTATTTTTAATCAAGCCTTCTAACAACCCTCATACTTGAATTTATATTTTTATCTTAATTAAATAAATTGAAACACGGATAAAAAATTAATTTTCAGTAGTAGGAATAAGATTTTTTATAATTAATGAAATTTTAATTTTTGAAAAAAAAATTCCTATTCAAACTAGCTCGCATGCCCACGGGTTACTTCTTATGCGGGGAGGACAGGTGAAATGAGCAAGCACTCCTAGCATAGGGCGAGCCAACCAGACCCACATTTTGCGGTTCAAACGTGGGGTGGTCCAACTCGCATTGCCACCCCTATGTTTTTCTCATTTGTTGAGAAGCCTTTGTCTTAGGGGGAGATTAAAACTTGTTTTCGAGAGAGGTATTTAATACCTGTGTACTTGGAGAGATGAAGAATACTATTGTGTAGGATACTTGTTACCTCGAAAAGTGGATAATACTTAAGGCTCTTAAGCGGGGAGCTTAAGGGGATTGAACATAACCCTATAGCTTTGGGGTGAATGAGTACGAATTTTTGTGTATACTTTTCTCTATCTCTTATCTTTTGTAATATGCATTTCATCGTGATTATTAAAAAGGTGAACTGAGTTCATACCCCATTCAACCCCTCCCCCTTCTAAATCCAATTGTATCTACAAATCTCAGGCTCTTGTCTAATGATTTGAAGATGTCTAGGGAAACAAGTGTGGATGTCTTTGATGCATACTATGAAAATAGTTTTTGTTTGCCTACAATGTTATTTTTCACAATAAATAATTTTACAATGTGAAGGATCGTTATGTGTGTCCTATATGAAAAGGAAACATTAGTTATACTCAATTGAAGCATGGGCAGAAGACCATATACACTAGGCATCGAAAGTTTCTTCTTCGTAGTCATCCTTACCTTAGAATTAAGAAATCATTTAATGGATGGCAAGAGGATGAAGTTTCACTGATAGTCTGAAATGGTCAACAAGTATATGAGTAGGTACAGATTAATAACATTGTATTTAGAAAGACACAAAAAGAAGACCATTGAGAAAAACATTTGAAACAAACCATCATATTCTTTAATCTTCCATATTGGTGCAATCTAGATGTTAGGCATCGTATAGATGTGATGCATGTGGAGAAAAATATTTGCAATTGTGTAATTGGGAAATTGCTCAACATAAAAAGAAACTTATGATTGCAAATATTAACTTGAAGGGACATTGTAGAACATGTTCAGAGCCTTGTGTCTGAAAAAATTGAAGTTAGTTGATTTAAAGTCTCGTGATTGTCATGTGTTGATGCAACAACTTTTGCTAGTGGCTATTCGCGACATCTTACTTTCTTTTGTTAAAGGTGCTATATCACGATTGTTTTTGTTCTTCAATGCCATTTGTAAGAAAGAAAGAAACTCTCAAATGTTAGATGAGTTAGAAAATGAAGCAAGTGATGTCAATTGGAAATGTATTTTGCACCTTCTTTTTTTATATCATGGTGCATTATTTGGTGAGGAAGATTCAATTGTGTGGCCCGATTTACTTGAGTTGGATTTACCCTATTGAGACATACAAGAAGATCTTAAAAGGATATGTTAAGAATCAGTATTGGCCAAAAGTTTCAATTGTCGAGAGGTACATTGCAGAAGAAGTTATTGAGTTTTATTTGGAGTATATACCAAATTGTAAACCAAACTCGACACAATGGGAGATGTCTAGGTAAAGGTACTCAAAATGTGAACATTAGAAATGTAAGTCGAAAAGAAGTGGACCAATGGTGGTGCAATATTAACAAGTTTTGATTATATTCCAAGATAATAGATAAAAAAGAAAAGTTCAAAATAGCAGAGTTATAATTCAAGTTAAGGCTATGCACATTGGTAGTTCTAAAGAAAAAAAATCTCATTACAACATCTAAGTTACTTCGAAGTGATACAAGACATACGTAAAATTAATTATGTGACATTTAGAATGTCAATATTCAAGTTTAAATGGGTAGATCACAATACGACATGAAAACGAATGATTATGAGTTTACTTTGGTTGATCTAAATAAGATGGGTTATAAAAATGAATCATTTACTATGGCACATCAAGCAAGACAAATATTTTATGTAAACATCGATCTAATGAGAAACGGTTTGTGGTCTTGGAGGGAAGAAGCATGCACAAAACTCACGATGACGACTTTCTATAAATGCACGAGACATGATCTTTCTCATTAAGAACACTTCTTGTTGGTGTGGCCAATGAAGTGGAATTCATGCATCCTATTAGGAGTGATCATGAAGAAGGGATATGGGAAAACATAACTCTCATTAAACCTTTATTTTAATAGTGTTTTCAAATATTTTGTGAAATGAGTTACTTAGATTGCTAGTTTTCAAGATTATGACGAACTCTGAATTTGGCGATGGAAAAATCATACTAGGTAAATTTATAACCTGATTGGCTCAAGTCATTACGAGATGGATTGGTAAAAAAAGGATGCATGTCGACATAAGTCTTCTTCAGGAAAGTCGTAAGGCTTAAATGCTGCAAGTTTTAGAAACTATTTGGGATGATAACTCAATGTCATGTTTTTGTTGTCATTACATCATGGGATGTGGTGGAAGACACAAAGAAAAATCTCATGTGGTAGGATATTCAGGTATTAAATAATTTTATGTGAACACCTTATTAGTTAACTTATTTATTATCCGACATTCACAATTCTATCTCCACCTCCTCGCTATGAGGTCTAGAAGGTTGCTCGCACGAAATCGGATGGACAAATGACTTCATAGTCTGCATAGATCATTTATCAAAAAATCATAAGCATAAATATACATGCTATCATTATTATTTCCCATTGCTCCTAGGTGAAGTATTATTCTTTATGCTTAATTATTATTTATATATTGTAGGATTTCTTAGTTGAGCAGGAAACACAAGACTCATTTGTTCCCTATAATCGAGATGATATTTTAACAACGACAACAAGAACACTAAAGCACCCAAGACATGTGTGGGGTTTAGGGTTTAGGTCCACCTACCAATTGTGTTCACATTTGCTTCTTTTATACTAGATATGTTTTTCAAGGCGAGTTGTCCAACCCATCTATCCTCCTAGAATGATTTGCATCCCATTACTTAATTTCCATCTAAAACTTTCCCCAAACCAAATTCCACTATTGCCCTCTTCACAAACCTTTCTAAGACCCATCCACCATCAAGATTCTTCTTTTAAATCCTTCTTATGTAGAGTCCTCCAAGATCCATATTTGGAATCCAACACTTCCTTCCAAATATATAGATTCTCATTTCCTAAAGACCAATTCCATTTAGCTAGAAGGACATTATTAAACAAATTTATATCTTTTATCCCTAGATCCGTCTTAGGTTTACACACTTGTCCCATTTCACCTAAGAAATGTTCTTTCCTTTCCTACCTCATTCGCAAAGAAAAATCTTCTAAATTTGATTAATCTCTTTAATGGCAGACTAAAGAAACTTAAACATAAACATATAAAAGAGAGATATTGTTGTAAAGACAGACTTAATGAGACATAGTCTACCTGTTTATGATAATTTCTTTCTAATTTTTCTTTCTTCAAATAAGAGAATGAATTGTCACATTCAAAAGATAAAATTATTCATGAATCTTAAGTAGAGCCAATAGGAAATTTACATATAACCAATATTATACATGTTAATAGACACTACAAGAAATAATGATGGTGAGTCTCTAAAAGAGCGACACAAAGAGAAAAAGAGAGACACTACATGGGGTTAGTGTGGGCTTAACATCTCAATAAAAATGAAAGCTAATCTTTTGGGGGCTATGCATTAGAGACGACCTCCAATGGGACACAAATTTATAAGGTACTATTGGCTAAGCCTACATAAAGAAAAATGTATTATTTAACTATAACGTAGGTTTGGGGGACACTTAAATGGATATAAAATTAAATAATTATTAAGAAATGAACTTTAAGCCTAACTCAACCTTATAAAACACATCTCTCTCACGCCAAGGCTACCAACTCGTGCGTTGGACTATATATTATGGGTAGCCTGATAACGAACCGATAGCAATTGGTCTGATAAACCCAACAAACAATCATTAGGATAGACTTGAAATGGCTCTGATACCATATATAAGAAGTGGACTTTAAGCCTAACTCAACCTCATAAAACCAACTTATACGGTGAGATTTGCACCCATTTATATACTATGAAATGTGCTAATCTCTAGTCGATGTGAGATCTCTAACAATAATTAAACTTAGCGTCACCGTTGGGGACACTACGTGAGAAAGCAAATGTGAGTAAATTGTCTCCATTGGGAACACTACCCGAAAAACAAATAGTAGTGTCGCCTAGACCTACGCTAAATGTAATACAATATTAACTTGCATCCACTTTGTGTCCCCATTCTAAACTCGATATTATTCTGTCACTTAATTTTTTTCATTGCATCTACTTTGTATCCTCATTCTAGACGCTAACTTATTATTATTTTAATAATTTTTAACTTGCATCCACTTTCTATCTCCATTCTAGACTCAATATTGTTCTGTTACTTAATTTTTTTCATTGCATCTACTTTGTGTCATCATTCTAGACGCTAACTTATTATTATTATTATTTTAATAATTTTTATTGTGAGTTAAAAGTCTCCATTGTGAACATAATATTTGACATTTATTTTTGTGTCTAAGTAGATTTATTGGCTTCTTTTTTATATCCCTCACTTTTTTTTATTCAGATAAAATGAATTTTTCGCGTGAGAAACTTTACTTAAATCGGTATTTTCTTTAAAGAAGAAACTTGTATTTTTGTCTAGTAAATAAAAAGCCAAAGCATTTGCTTTATTTTGTGGCATATAAACTTCAAATTTCACACAGCTCTCATGATTTCAACGAAGTGAGTTGTGAATTGCACATGTTATCAATCATATCCATTCCATGTGATTATCATTCTTGCAAATTCATGTGCATCAACTGTACGCAGAAACCCCAATATTTTAGTTGAATGTCAATTTCAATAATAAACATAAGACTTTAGTATTTATGATGATTTAGTAATAATTAGTAATAATAATAATGACGGGGATAATAAAAATCAACAAATTTATCATTCATGGGATGATTTAGTATGAAATAATACATTTTTTTTCTTTAAACATTAACAAGAAATAATAATAATAATAATAAAAGAACACGTGCCACATAATAATACCACTTAAAAAAGCTTGAAATCACATGGAGATGGAACCAACCCAAGAAGCATTATTATTATACAAACGGCAAACCTCAATAATTGGCATACCTAACACCTCATCCACCACATGATCACGCCACGTGTCCCTCACTGCTTCATTCAACCGTTTGATGAAACCCCTCTTATACTTCTCACAATAATGCAACACACGTGCCACATGAGTAGGGTCCTTACCCTCCCACCACCGACCCCAACAACCACCCTCCTCACATTCCGGCATGCTCCCGCCGTCCGCCACCATCTCACGGCGGAACCCGGCCGTATCTGCCACGTACTCCACCATGCCATCAAGAAGCCATTGTGGGGCCCCGTCCCACAGCCAAACCCTAGCCATGCCACGTAGAATTGCACCCACTATAGCCATTCTATCATACCCTTTGTCTTCGAGTAACATAGGAGTAATCTCAATGACATAACTGTTGGAACTTTTTCCACCACCGTGGTGGCGGCTCCCGGCGGCGTAGACAGCGACGGTGGCATTGAGATTCCGGCGAGGTAGGCGAAGTGTGACGCTATCTATGTTTTTCTTACGGTAAATATTATTATTAGGGTAAAGGAAGTGTTCCACGTAGGAACTTGTGTTGAGGATAATGCGAGTGGCTTTGTCGTTGGAGACATAGAAGAGAGCGAAACGACGTCCCGCGAGGGAATCTTTGGCGTCGTTTACTATGGAAATGTTAAAGGTTTTGGATGCTTCGTAGTTGGCCCATATTGAGATTAGGGCAAGTAAGAGAACTAAGAGGATTCGGATGAAGATGTTGTTGTTGTTAGTGTCTGAGGATAAGTGTTTGAGATTGTGATGATGTTGCTGATGGAGTGAATGGGAAGAGGAGAGAGTGGAATAATGGGGTATGAGTGGTTGGAGGAGGGAGGGTTTATCTTCCTTCTCCATTAATTTAAGCAATGAGATCATGCATTTGCAACTTTGGGTATATGGGGTGTAATATAAAGTTAAAAATACTTATTTTTATAATATGTATTAAGGTTAACATGGTAGTTGTGGTTTGAAAAGTTTGTATAAGTCCACACATGTTTTAACTTTAGTGTTGTTGTCTCTGTATGAAAAAATATTTTGTATACTTTCTAAAATTGAATTGAAATGCATTTTTTGTGTTGCATTTGAGTGAGAAAATAATACTAATACTTCAAGGTATTGAAAATGTACTTAAGAAACTCACATCTCTGGATAAATATTCTTTGGTATATTATACCGGTCGGCGCCAAACTAATCTGTCTTGGACACCGCGATCGACCGATCAAGTTAAAGAACACTTCAAATCGCACATTAAATAAGAATTACCACAACTTAAAAACATTTAATGTGTTGTAACCGCATCTGAATCATGTGAGAAAATATCTCCGCAAAATCAGTCAAATACTAATTAATTGAAAGATGTTATAGATACTCCTTAAACAGTACACCTCCCTATTTAATAACTGATATTCAGCCTATCATGAAGAAAACCTATAACTAGCACTATAAATAAAACCTCCACAAAGTTGTAAGTTATGTTTTTTACTATGAAAGAACACCCCAAAAATACTAATACAAACGTCAGAGTGTAATCGCAGGTGTCCTGACCGCCTGAGTTCAACCGTGAAAGAAGGAAGCTTGAAGTTACTCAATAGACCAACAGACACCGACACATCACCAAATTGTGTTACATGGTCCTCCTTTTCCTTACATAGTTAATGATACAAAGTTCTAACTAGAAGGAAATTGTAAATTGTAAAAATTTGATGATTGTGAAATGTGAATATAAAATCTTTCCGTTGTGAACCAATTACAAATAATTGTTAATATGATTTTTGAAGAAAGTTATTATAGAAGTCAATATATGTAATATATATATATATATATATATATATATATATATATATATATATAATTGTAACATATAGTTTTATAAGGTATTCATATATTTTGAGGAATTTGGTTTGAGTAAGCTATTATTTTCTTAATACCTTCCTTCAAAATTATTCCTCATTTTGCTTGAACAATATATCCAGTATCCTTTGATCATTTGAACGATAAGAGTTTTAGATCCCTCAAAATTGATCTTTCATTTTTTAATAATCAACTTCTAATTTAGAAAGAATCAATATGAGTCTTATTTTGAGCAATCTGACATGGCTTGGTGAAATAAGATGTTATCATTCAGTAGGCACAAATTATATTTCTTGCATCATATATGATTGTTGTTGTTGTTGAGCTCTCTCATTTTCAGCTATTTGCATCAATAATGAACAAGTCACCAAGATCTGGAGAAAGAAAAGTTCTTTGTCGTATATTCTCACGTAGCGAAGGGGATAGATACAAAGAGAGGTCTTCTGAAGGATGGAGGGGCTAGCAGATTCAAGTCAAGGTGGAGGGTGCTGGCATTATACACAAGACATTCATCTCAGTGGCATAAAAGCTTGCGCATTACTCAAGCTTATTTAACAGCACATGGAGTGGTTTTTGTGGCAGAATCTGGTTTTTATGCAGCTGAATGTGTGCGGTTCTGGACAGGTTTTGACTATTCGGTATATGGGTGACACCGTGATGCTTCTTACGGCAGAAAGGGAACAAAATATTGAAGAGACTATTAACAAAATAAAGAATGGGTGGAAGGTTTCTTTGAATCTATATCTCCTTGGAATAATGTAGAGAGCACTGCACATAGAAGGTTATGGGTAAGGTGCTGTGCGGTTCAGGGGCTGGGATTGCTTTGCAAGTGTTCTAGTAACTTTTTCCAACCTTATAGAGATTGACAAAAAAAAAACACTAAATTGGATGCGCACGTCTATGTAGTAATGATCAACGGAAAAATCTATCAAGCTTTTATTGAAGAGGATGAACCGTGGTCTCAATCGTCGGTTGGGGAAGATCTTCGTCAATGTGAATCAAAATGTGAAACCGTAAATCACTATGGCATAATACACCACTCTCTTTGGGGGCAAAATCAGAATGAATTCTTCCTTTTTAATTTAGATATAAATAAAATAATGATATTGAAAATTTTTACCCTTTACTATAAAAGTAAGATTATAATATTATTTCTTTATAATATTATTTCTCTCATTCTATTATTCTATTATGTGAGAATAACATTTATTGTCATTCAACAAAAATGACTATAATGTCTCTCTAATTTCTTACTATGATTTTTAATCTTATATATATCTATTATCTTTTACTCTCGAAAGAAAATTTCTTTTATAAATAATTAATGTTTATTAGAATAGAGTTTACCATTCTGATAACTTAGGAATTGCCAAAAACAAAATCACACAAGTTGGTGAACCTAAAGCAGCGTCGCACTTTGTCATGTGAGGAAGGTCGTACACTGGTGACTACGTAAATTCTACTGTCATCCAGAGGCACAATGATGGAGAAGGTGGTGTCAGACCCACAATGGAATGAGACGTTGGAAGGAGGAGGGGGTAGAAAAGTCAAAGTTGTTCAACACGTGAGTGTCTCATTGGTTAAAACTGCACCCAATAAATTTTGACTTTGAAACAAACGAAAATTTTAAAATCCAATTCTCTCCTTTCCACACATTAGTTTACGGATGTTAATATCTAGAAATAATTTTTATACATTCTTATTTTGATTTCTGAAAGATTATTTTCATATTTCATTTAAGTTTTATATTCGGAAATGAGTTTTAAGTTTTGGATTTTCATATTCAGAATGATGTGTTGTAAATGGTGTTGGAAATAGACCCGAAATTCATTTATGTTTGTTTACGGATCTTGACATCCGAAAGGTAATTTATGTTGTCCAAATAAACTTTTGGATGGTGAAATCCAAAAGTGACATATTAGTTCCAAATTTGTATATCCAGAATTTTGTAATTTAACTTACGGATATGAATATATGCAAAAAAATTTAAATTATTAAGAACAAAATAGACATTTTAGGTCAATGTATTGGGTGCAAATCTGAATTAAGGTCAATGTATTGGGTGCAAATCTGAATTAATATGGTGTAGGAAGAATGAGCCAAAGTTTGAAGGACAATGGGGCCTGGAGTTGAGGCAGTAGGGGAGTGTAGCCCAATATGAAGGGGGGACATCTTCGTTAGATGAAGCCCATTTAGATATTGTTGTCAATTCACATATCTTCCCCCATCTTTGGAAGCGGTAAACGGTGTGAGGAACAGTTTCAGAAGGAAAGCTCAGAGGCCGATCCACCAAGTGGGACGAAACAGGAAGGGAGAGAGCGCAAAAAAGAAAAGAAAAGGACGTTTGTGCACTTTCGTCATCATCTTCCCCAAACCGAAGCAACCCACATGTTCCTCATAAGTGCACGACGACCAACCCTAACCCTAGTATAATGCTTCAGAGAACAAACCTGCAAATCACAAATGAGAAATCCTAATTAAGTCAGCTCATCACAAATGAGAAATCGAAATGGCATGTATTCAAGAGACCAAAATGGATAATATCTATGACCATTGTGTCCTGGTTGTGAAACAGTCCAAGGTGCATTGAGACTTTACCCTTTAGGTACTTGAGTGTATGGCACACGGATACGGGTTTTAGGCAGTTTGAAAACATCTGTTGGGATAAGCTTGTGTTACAAGGAAATGAAATATGGGTTATAAAAGAAAAGTTGAAATCACTTAAGAATGAAATAAAAAAGTTTTTGGTATACTAGATACAAATAGGGATGATTTAGTGCTTAAAATTACAGACTTTGACATTAAAGACAAACAAGCGGGTCTGGATGAACATGAAGAGCTTCAAAGAAAGACTTTATTTGCTAAACTGAAAAGTATTATCTTTAAAATTGAAATGCTAGAAAAATACAAACAATATGAATATATAAATAAAATAATTAAAATATTCAGTATATAATAAGAATGTTAAATAATAAAACTTACCGTCTATGATGCACTTTAAGAAAAATATTGGTCATCCTGCTCTAGATCATACTCATGATCAAATTGAGTTGTGTTATTGGAAGCATTTTTTTCACGTTCCATTGAGATAAGCTTTTCCTTTATAACCTTCATCTCATCTTCCAAGTGTGCATACTTTTAACCCCACATACTAAGTTCAGCACGAAGCATTTGATTTTCAATTACATGCTCAGATTGTGAAGTGTCGGAAGCAAAGGGTTAAGTGAGGGAAGAGACTCCTTGGCAAAAGTTAGCAGCCAAGTCTGTCGTACCATACACCCGACCTCTAGTCTTTCCTCCAGCAGCCTCCTTCCAAGTTTGAAGCTTTGTTGCAGGATCAAGTTGATGGACATCAGTGCTAGAGTCCTGAGAACTATCTGCTTGAAGGGCCCTCAAAAATGCTCATGATAATTTTCCTACATAGATCATTAGGAAATGAAAGTGTTAGGAAATTAAAATATAAATATAAAAAAAGTTAAAAGAATAACTTACATAAGTTTCAC
>Ga0123342_1007868_pt1 | contig 13815 bp, 12 predicted proteins | sample Turbeawhitnodule_FD_89960 | JGI IMG/M metagenome (GOLD analysis project Ga0123342, IMG submission 89960) | Root nodule microbial communities of legume samples collected from Mexico - Turtle bean Mexico white nodule | ecosystem: Host-associated > Plants > Roots > Nodule | place: Mexico: Nepantla...
GTATAAGTTATATTAATAATATGTATAAATTATATTAATAATAATAAGTATAAATTATATTAATAATAATATGTATAAGTTATATTAATAATAATAAGTATAAGTTGTATTAATAATAATAAGTATAAATTATATTAATAATAATATGTAAAATTATATTAATAATAATATGTAAAATTATATTAATAATAATATGTATAAATTATATTAATAATAATAATTAAAAAAGATAATAATAATAAAGATTTTTTTTTTTGCATTACATACGGATTCTGGAATCCGTATGTAACGCTTACCTACGACAGTTTTATATACGGATTTTTGCTCGTATGTAATCCGTATATAAACCTGTTTTACATACGGATTTTGGCTGTATGTAATTCCAATTTTTCTTGTAGTGAATGTTGACATTCAATTTTTTATAGCAAAAGTTTATTTTTTTAGGTTTTATCATGGATCACTAAAAGGGTATTGCTCTGGAGTCATCTGCAGGTATCCATGAACACAAAAATTGGACTTCTAACATGGATTTTCGATTGCTGAATGCCATGATCGATGAGGCATTTATGGGTAATCGCATTGACGGTAGTTGGACGACCCAGGATTACACAAACATCGTTAAATCCCTACATTAGAGTTGATTGGTAGGGATTACAAAAAATCATGTGAAGAACAGGCAGAAAAGCCTTAAGAGCAAATGGCATGAGATCCATGATCTATTTAGAGGACTGAGTGGTTTCACTTGGAATCAAAGCTCGAAATTTTTTTAGCCTGAGGATGAAATGTGGAATGTGTTGATAAAGGTAACGTATTCAACCTTTTGTTGACTTATCGTATACATTAACCATTAATTATGAATATCAATGCATTTCTTTTCATTAATGAACAAGCAAAACCCACAACCGCAAAGTGGCGCGTTAAACCCATGAGGCACTACTATTTGATGGAAAACTTATGGGGGCTTGATCGTGCTAGAGGCCACGGTGGGAGAACAACACTACAATCATCAACTCGAACTCAGTTTCATCATTTTAATGTAGATCTTAACGATCACAATATGGAGTACATCCCGGAGGAGCCAGATATATGCGACGCAATGTGAAACTCCTCGCTCAACTGGCCCTAATGTCGATTCTTATAGTCCTGGCCCTAATCTGACACCTCAGTCATCCCAACCATCAGGTGGTACTTCTTCTTCTAGGGGATCAAAAAGAAAAGCCCTCATGGTGGATGCCATTGATATTAAATTGGAAAGACTTAATACAAGGTTTGAAGGATTAATTGATATCCTTGGGAAGGGTAGCGATCAGTCAGATGGTTGTGTCATATTGCTGAGCGACAAACCATTTCATCTAAGGTTGTCGCTTTGTCATCACAGCGAGTGACTAATGCTATAGAAGAAAATCTGTAACATAACAGATGTCGTGTTGTTGCTGAAGAAGAACGAAACTCCATATTTCGTGAACACATGCGCACACTTTGTCGTACATCGACTTTCCAGTACTTTGAATCTAATTTATGGGAAATGTTAGTGAAGATGAACATGCAGGATGAAGATATGTTGGATAAGTGTTACAACTTTCTATGTAGTCATCCTAATGCGGTGAAATAACTCTTTGACCTGCCTCTTAAGCGATAAATGAGAAAGCTTGTGAAGATAATGACTACAAATCCCTAAATTATATAAAAATTTGATTGTCTTTTATTACGCATGTGATTTCTTTTTCAAATTTGTAATCTTAACTATGACACTATGCACATTTATAATATTTATTATACATTAACTTTATCCATAAATTTTACTTTAAATTATAATTTATTAAATTATAATTTATTTTATAAATATTTTTTCTTTATCAAATTGTAACACTAATAGAGTATCGAAAATAATATGTTCCAATATAATAATTTTTTTTAATTATATAAAATTATAATTAAAAAATAAATAAATCATAATTACAATTTTTTTTTCTAAATAAAATTTGTGAAAATTTATTAATTGCGTGATGCAATTGAGTTAACGAGGATAAGACTGAATCAGCAGTCAGCACCCACGCAACATTGATGTACACAGCCGTCAACCTAATTTATAGAATAAGCAATTTATTATTATTATTATTAGTTATTCATTATTAATTTACTATATTAGCGATATTGCTTTCACGTTAGGCTGACGTGGCAGTCCATAAATAAATAGTGCTGTAAAAGTATCAATAAAACCATACCTACATAATAAGATAATATTTCAAAAATTTTAAATGATATTTAAAAATAAAATAATACATATTTCATACAACTCTAGGAAGAATAAGTATAAATTAAAATTAATTTAAGAAATTCTGAAATAAAAAATTGTTTTAACACCAATTTTAGACTAAATTCAACATGTGACCTAACTTGGCCTCGAAAGGCACTAATGCAGTTACCAAAATCAAATGATAACTGTTTATAAATCATAGAAAGATTCATTTGCTGAGTCTCGTAACGACGTTTTGTATATGCGTTTCGCGTTTCACACGATGAGGAAGTTTGTCACCATCTTCTCCCTTTTCAAATCTAAGAACTTCTCCGTTTCGCTAATTCCAAATTCTCCACGCTGTTCCAATCAACTCCACCCTAATTTCAGAAACCTCACGCAGATTTGCGATTTATCACTCTCACCTCTCTCTTCGCATCGATTTGTCTCCACTACCGCGGAGAATCCTTCCACATTGAATAGGAATGTTCATCAGGACCAGGTACTTTTTCCTTCATCTCCTGCTTTTTCACTTTTCCACCATTCCATGGCTTTTTGTTGCATTTTCTGATTCGATTTCTCTTTCTGCGCTACCTTACTATTTTTATGGAATATAAGAAAACAAAACAATTAGGAGTTCAACAAGAGCTTATTAAACTAAAAAATAATTAAGTTAACTGATGTGTGCGTTATTTGATAATTAATTAGTATTTGATAGATGAAATAACTATTTTTTATGTAGAAAAATTATAATTTCGTCCATCAAATTTGTAACTTCATGGCTATTTTGAAAAAAAAAACATAATTACTCATAAAAATAATAAATAATATATATATATATTTAAAATTATATCATTTTAATATAATAAAACTGGGAATACACATTAAAGGAATATTCTCACTAGTGTTAATGATAAAATGATTATACGGAAATTAATAATAAGAGGTAATTATTTTTATTTAAAGATTAAATAAAAAAATTCGTTTTCCTTATTTACATTTTCAGAATCAAAATGACTATATATTTATTTTTTCTTTTAGCTTTTAGTTTGGTCCATAAATTTTATTTAAAAGTTTTTCTAATCCGGATTTGGATCTTGGCTGGGTCCAATATCCAAAAATAAAATAAAAAAATGTATTATTTTTGTCTCTACGTAAATGTGAAAACACTCTAATTATATTCCGATTATATAATGAAAAATTTATTTTAAATTTTGTAATTTAAAATTAAAAAAATATTATAAATTATATAATTCATAATATATTTGTGAGTTTAAAAATATATTTTAAATTATTTACTCTAAAACGTATTTTAAATTATATAATTCAAAATATATATGGTTGAAAAGGTATTTATGAGATTTGTATAATTTAAAATACATTTATGAATTATATAATTTAGAAATACAATTCATCTTATCTTATAAAAAATCTAGAAATGTATCTTAAAGAATATATTTTTGAATTACAATGTCTGAAATGTATTTCTATATCAAAACTTATTTTTTACATTATGTAATTTTTTTATAATCAAAAGATCTAAAGTATATAAAATTTAGATTTTTTTAACATTTCTTCGAAATGTAAAAAGAAAACATGGTTTGCAAAAATGGGTTTCGAATACATTATCCTTTCTCTTCCTTTCTTTTCTCTCTAACAAACGAAGTGAAAACTATTTAATGAACTCTATGCATAATTAAAACTTGGATGATACGAACGACGACTATGATGCAATTTTTCAATATGGATTTTTATTCATAATAGGAAATTTAGATGGTGTACACCCTAAGTGGAATTTGCCAAATTGCCAAACAGAATTCAAATTTTGTTGTTTAGCTAATTCTCTCTTAGGAAAACAGTTTTTGTTGTAAGCCAAAACTATATATAGGTTCTTTGTTTTGTTTTATTTTAAGAATAATGAGAAGTTCTCTAGTTTCCTGTATCCTCTACAATCAGTTTCTTGAAGAATTGAGAGTGAGTGTTTATGGAGTAAGCCATACTAATTTTTAAGAGGAAGGATGGTGACCACCAAGGATTTAGAAATCCGTATGTAATCATTGGACTACATTCCAAGATGCGCAAGAAGCCACTAAAGAGATCTTTGGAGTCGATGCAGCATATGCTTCAAGAATTTAGTTTCTTCAATCACAGCTTTGAATGGAGGCAATGCCATTTTGAATAATGTTGATTTCTGTTTCATCTGATATGAGTCCTTCGGTTCTTGAACGTGCACATATACAATTTCCTATGTTTGATGGTACTAATTTCATGATTGGAGAGCAAAGGCCGATCAATTATTTGAATTGGAGTCTACCCCGGAAGCACAACGTGGGAAGTTGTTGCTGTTATCCATGGATGGAAAAGCTTTCTCTTGGCAGCGACATTACATGCATCAGCCTAGTTTCTCAAGAACAAGTCTTGGGAACAAATTTTAGAGGATGTGGCAGGTAGATTTGTTGATAGTGCTTTTGATGATACGGTGGCTGAATAATCAAGATTGCAACAAGAAGAAGAATCGGGAGAATATTTGGAAGCTTTTGATTCTCTTTGCCTCGTGTAGCAGTCTTAGTATCGATGGCCTTAAGTTTTTTTTTTGTCGGTATTAAAGACTAAATTAGAGAAATCTGTGAGAATTCACAAACCTCAGTCGCTGCAAGAAGCTGTGCATCTTGCAAGACTTCAGGGAAGACATTTTAAAAGATTTAGAAAAGAAAATGTTGCAAAGAAGTGCGGCCAGTACTGACACTCAACCAAGATCTACAAGAACATGGTCACCTCCGATTATTTCTCTTAGGATTCCTTCTATAACCAATTTAAGTCAGAATCAATACACACCCTCTGTGTCTACACCAGCTACTGCGGATTCTAAAGGTAAACACTTCAACCTCTATATCTCGAAAGGAAGTTAGTGACAGGATTGCTAAAGGCTTGTGTAGATTCTGTGGTGAGAAGTGGGATAAAAATCATAGGATGAAATGTAAAATTTGGGGTAAACTCAATGCTATCTTCTCTACTCAAAAGTTTCTTATTCCTTTGATAGAGGGTTTTTTGGATGAACTACATGAGGCATGTTATTTTACCAAACTGATGAGGATATCCATAAATCTGCCTTTTGAACCCACCGTGGGCATATAGATATCCCCATTCTCAAAAAGAAGAAATTGAGAGACATGTGCAACACTTATTGTCGACATGATTTATAAGAGAAATCACTAGTTCTTATGCTTTTCCTTTGGTGTTGGTGAGAAAGAAAGATGGTTCGTGGCGGTGTTGTATAGATTTCAGAAAAATTATAAGTCAAAATTATATATAAGTTCTTTGTTCTATTTTTTTGGAGAATAATAAGTTCTCTAGTTTTCTGTACACTCTACAATTTCTTAAAGATTAGAGTGAGTGTATAGGGAATAAGTCATACCAATTTTTGAAACATAACATTTTTTTATTCATAGTGTCAGGATGGTATGTATGAGCCTTAATGACCCTTAATCTAGATGAATTCTTTGTACCAAGATATCAAACGGGGTTTGGATAACTTCGATCCTTGAAGGAAACTCGGTATGAACTCTTCATTCGTGATGCAAAAGTTGAATGGTACGCTTAAAGAATTTTTTATTGGTAATGTAAAATCGGGATGGTATGCCCCAAAATAAAACTGTTGAAAGAATTCTTTATTTGTAGTGTAAATTCAGAATGGTGTAACCTAAAATGGCCCTTTACCGATTGCTAGATGAATGTTTTGTTCAATGATTCTAAATCGAGATGGGGATACCTTGAGTATGAACTCTTTATTCATGATCTAAAACGTGGACGGTAAGCTTGACCCTTCGTGGCTCTAAATGGAAAATTTCTTTATTCATAATGTAAAATTGATATTGTATGTGTCTACATACCTTCAGTTGACCTGCAGTGTGAACACTAATCATATCGGAAAGATGTTGGGATGGTATGTCATATAGCCTTGATGATCCTGAATATAACTGCAATTTGAATTTGAGCTAGATTCTCTAAATTCCCCTGAATTCTGTATTAATAAAGTAATTCAGGAGGACTAAATTTGTTCCTTGGTGACCCTAACTTCCCGTAGTATGACTTGATTCATAATCTAAAATTGTGATGATAGTATATGGATTGAGAGTTCATGATCCACAATGCAATAGAACCATGAATTTTTTATTCAGAATGTTAAATTCTGATGCTGTCTAAAGGAGCGAATATTTATGAAAAATGAAGAGTTGGAATAATTTCAGTTTGGATACTATATGAATTATTAAATACCACTATATCATCAATGTAAATTTATTTGTTTTTCCTCCTATAATTAGAAAGCAATACATTCTTGAATTGTAGGAAGCGTCATACTGAGCTATGTATATGAACGTTTGCATCTAACTGGATATTGCAGGGCATTGATTTTCCTGGAGGAACAGTAGAACTCATCCCTGAAATGAAGTTTATATCAGAATCAGTTAAAGAGAGAATACCCTGCTACCGTGTCCTTGATGATAATGGGCAGGCGATCATGGGTCATAATTTTGTGCAGGTTTTCACATCCTCGACCTACCATTTCACAATCTTTGCTTGTCCAGAGGGAAAGTATATGGAAATGAAACTGATGGATATCAATAATATTAGGTCAGCGAGGAAGTTGCTGTTAAGATGTACACTGACATGGTTACTCTCCGATCTATGGATACTATCTTCTATGAAGCACAAAGACAAGGTAGAATATCGTTTTATGTGACGGCAATAGGAGAGGAGGCTATTAATGTTGCTTCAGCTGCTGCGCTTTCCATGGACGATGTTGTTTTCCCTCAGGTTTCAAATGCATGACACAAAGAAATTAGTGTTTTTTAACTTTTGAATTTATATTCAGAAACCTATAAAATGATTTTCGTAGTTATAAAATTTCCTCGTAGTTTATCATATTTTTTGCTCTTTGGTTGGTTTGATTAAAGGTTGGAAAATGATTTAACAAAAATAACAAATTTGGTTGCATGCAGTATAGGGAAGCGGGAGTCTTGTTATGGCGTGGTTTTACGCTGCAAGAATTTGCAAACCAGTTATTTTCCAATAAATATGATAATGGGAAAGGAAGGCAGATGCCAGCTCATTATGGTTCCAAGAAACATAATTACTTTACAATAGCATCAACTATTGCGTGAGTATTAAAAGCTTTGATATACAAGGCTTTGATGTTTATTTCTCGATATATTTATCCATCTATGCCTCTTTGCATCATGAATATGAAAATTACAGAATGAAAAATTTACCTTGGTCTATAGTACACAAATTCCCCATGCTGTTGGAGCTGCTTATTCCTTAAAGATGGATAAGAAGGATGCATGTGCTGTAACTTACTTTGGTGATGGTGGATCTAGTGAGGTAAATTTACCATAATAAAAGATCCATTTCTCCCTTTATCGAAAAATAAATTTTGTTGGAAATTAAATCAACCAAACATAGATCTAGAACATAAACTCTAGGCAATATATTATCACTTTAGGATACAGTTTTTTCGCACTCAAATACCTATTTCTAGTTTTGGAATGTGCGTATTTTTTTTTTTTCCAGTTATCTCATTCATGTAAATGGATGCAGTGCAATGCTTTTTGTTTTCATTTGCAAATGATCTTTAATAACTTGAGAACATTTCTCTTGTCATATTCTTACGCATTGTTTAATGACAGGGAGATTTCCATGCTGCTTTAAATTTTGCAGCGGTTACGGAGGCCCCAGTTATTTTTATATGCCGGAACAATGGATGGGCTATTAGTACCCCCATTTCAGATCAGTTTCGAAGTAATTTTATTTTCTCTCTATGGAAATTTCTTCCATTTGGTCAGGTTTAGCGTTGTCTTGCAGTATCTATAGGCGTATTGTGTACCAGGTTATTTGTTTATTGTTATGCATAGGTGATGGTGTAGTCGTGAAAGGACAATCATATGGAGTCCGTAGCATCCGCGTAGATGGCAATGATGCCCTGGCCATCTACAGTGCTGTTCAAGCTGCTCGTCAAATGGCAATTACTGAAGAGAGACCAATTCTAATAGAAGTAAAGTGACAATTGATAACCTTCTAAGGAAAATCTTTGGGCTTGGTTAAAAGCAATTTGGTAGTGTGGTCCAATATCAAGGCATTTTAATGGCAGACCAATGTTTTATTTGATTCTTTTTTCAGGCTCTTACGTACAGAGTGGGACACCATAGCACATCAGATGACTCCACCAAGTATCGTCCAGCAAATGAGATTGAATGGTGGAGAGTGGCACGTGATCCTGTGGCTAGATTTAGAAAGTGGCTAGAAAATAATGGTTGGTGGAATGATCGGGCAGAGTCAGAGCTTATAAACAATTTGAGACAGCAGGTGATAAACATAATGTTGATACTAGAATCCATACTAATACATCACAGTGCCTAACAAATTCATGTGCCAAAAAGACAAGTAACATCTTACTCTAATTGCTAGTCCTATTAATAGATGGAATCTTAAATAACTTTTCAATATGTGTTTACTTAATTGTCCTTATCTTTAACTGTAATCATTTCCCTATCAGTGACCTGAACATGGAGCATGATTCTTGGCTTGGTTGGGTAGACTTCTGTATTTATTCTTTTTACACAAGTATTTTGTTGGTGGACCTGTTTTAACAAATTTACCTTGATACCCCATGTCTGTGGTATAAGAACTCAGTTTGTTGTGGGTTGCAGTTTTGTCATCATCATAATAATGAATACTGAAACTATATTCATTGGATTTCAATATGATGATAGCTTTTAGAAATTATTCCTTGAATAATTACACATGCCAAAGGTATGGAGCATAGTGCATTTGATAAACTTAGTTCGTTGGAACTACAAAAAATTGTACCCAGGATCTTGTACTTCTATTTTCAAAATCGTGAATACTGTAGGCACCTCTTAAAAAATTTCTTCCTTGGTGACAATTCCTGGAACCAAGGGAAATATGACAACTTCGTTTATGATCACAATTGAAGTTGTATTACTGTTTTGAATTTGATTTAGGCGGCTCTCACAAACATTATTCAATTGTTGTTCTTACTAATAATTTTTCCTACTACAGCTTCTGCACACAATTCAAGTTGCAGAGAGTGTAGAGAAACCTCCACTTGCAGAAGCTTTTCGTGATGTTTATGATGTTCCTCCATCCAATCTCCGTGAGCAGGAGCAATGGCTGAAGAAGATTGTAAAAGAACAGCCCGAAGAGTATCCAGGAAATATTTCTGGGTAGACTTCAATATGCTAAACCAAATTTCACTGCTGCTAATAATTTACATGTCCTGATTTTCCACTAGACTATTTTCAGTTTTTTTTTTTAATTTTTATATTATGCGTAAAATATTAAAATTGATTTCTAAAAAATATAATTATATAAATATATAATAGGATCTTAATTAAATTATGAACCATTACAAATTAAATTTTAATAATTGATTGAATAATTTAATATTATTAATTTTTTCCATTCATCTATTTGAGATTATTAATTCATTAAATATTTACATGATTTAATTAATTTTAATATATATATATATATATATTAAAAGTAAAAATAAAAATTAGCTTACTAACATGTAGTTTACTCTTTAGCAAAAAAAAAATCCAAATTACAAAATTTCCAATCCATAATTATCCAAATCCATATTAGTTTTAATCCATTTAAATGGATTTATTTCAAATCCAAATCCATATTTTTGGATTTTAAATCCAACCCATTTAATTGGATATGGATTAAATATAGATTAGATACATTTTTGGATTATCCAAATTGCATTTTGGGTTGGATTTTGACTCGGCCGATCCAGGTTGAGCCAAGAAAATCAGGCCTAGGTTGAGCAAAGTCGGCCAAAGTCCACTTCGAGCTGAGTCGTCCTAGCCTTTCCAAAAGAGTTCTCCAAAAATGGCAAACAAATTTTGGATCTCTATCCAAAAACTATGGAATATTGTTAACATCATCCAATTTATGACAGAATGTGAAATGAGCCATCTTGCTAAACCTATTCACTACCACAAAGATGGAATCAAAACCTCTTTGTGTCCTAGGAAGCCCTAAAATGAAATCCATGTTAATGTCTTCCCATGGAGAATAAGCAAGAGGCAAAAGAGTATAAAGTCCATGAGGCATTGTCTTAGATTTTGGTTTTAAACATGAGATACATTTATGACAATGTCTTTGAATTCTTTCCTCGTATGGGGTCAAAAGAATTTTTCTTTTAAAAGCTCAAGAGATTTATCAACTCCAAAATTACCCATGAGACCTCCTTCATGTGACTCTTTAACAAATTGTTTTCTATGTGTTCCTTGAGGTATACAAATTTTATGTGAGTTGATTTTAATGTTGCACATTTTATGGGTTGCATCATCCAATTTATGGCTGGGTATGAAATGAGTCATCTAGCTAAACCTATCCACTACCACAAAGATGGAATCGAAATCTGTGTCCTAGGAAGCCCTAAAATGAAATCCATGCTAATGTCTTCCCATGGAGCATAAACAAGAGGCAAAAGAGTATAAAGTTCATGAGGCATTGTCTTAGATTTTGCTTTTAAACATGAGATGCATCTATGACTGTCTTTGAATTCTTTCCTCATATGGGGTCCAAAGAATTTTCCTTTTAAAAGCTCAAGAGATTTATCAACTCCAAAATGACTCATTAGACCTCCTTCGTGTGACTCTTTAACAAAGTGTTTTCTATGTGTTCCTTGAGGTATACAAAGTTGATGTGAGTTGATTTTAAGGTTGCACATTTTATGGGTTGCATCATTCAATTTATGTCAGGGTATAAAATGAGTCATCTAGCTAAACCTATCCACAACCACAAAGATAAAATCGAAATCTTCGTGTCCTAGGAAGCCTTAAAATGAAATTCATGTTAATGTCTTCCCATGGAGCATAAGCAAGAGGCAAAAGAGTATAAAGTCCATGAGGCATTGTCTTAGATTTTGCTTTTAAACATGAGATGCATCTATGACAATGTCTTTGAATTCTTTTCTCATATGGGGTCAAAAGAGTTTTCCTTTTAAAAGCTCAAGAGTTTTTTCAACTCCAAAATGACCCATGAGACCTCCTTCATGTGACTCTTTAACAAAGTGTTTTCTATGTGTTCCTTGAGGTATACAAAGTTGATGTGAGTTTATTTTAAATTTGCACATTTTATGGATTGCACTTTGTTTATGATTTTTTTTAAGAAGAATATGGTGAAAAACCCAAAGAAAATTCTCATTGGATACGAACTTAACCAAGTGGTTAAGTGTGAAGGTTCACTTCTAGTGGGAAAAGAGAAAAACACAATTATATGGTGATTTAGATGATGATGGGTGGAAATGAAAAGCATATAAGGTAAAGAGAATACAATGAAAACCGAAAAGGAAAAGAAGACACAATAACATAAAGAATGGAAGAAAAGTGGTGTAAAGAAAAGGAAGGAAAAAAATGAAAGATGAAAGAAGCTTATGGAGATGAGATGTTGTCACGCCACTTGGAGGATGAGATACTCCAAGATGAGTGGTGTAGAGCTGCCACTTGAAGTGTAGTGCACTCAAGATAAGACCCAAGGATAATAGAAGACTCAACTCACTAAAAACTATGACAGAGTTTCTTTACTTTCAAAATTCAATGTGTCCAATACATGAGGCAAGACACTCTATTTATGAGAGAGTATCATAGAGAACAAGATAGAGGGGTAGGGGTGTCATTTGTGAGAAACCTTCTAGAAGGTAGGTCAAAGAAACCCTAAACCTAGAAGCACTTGTCATGAAAGGTGGGCTTGGCACAAGCCCAATTTATGCTAAGTACACCCCAATTTATGCCAAGTGAACACAACTCTAGCTTATTATTCTATTTGGACCCCAAAGTGAGCCCAATTTATTTACATAAACTTGTCCTTTAAAAAGACTAGAAGAAAGAACATTTGATGCTCTAGCCTATGTTCAGTTCTTCTTCTGCTGAGGTCCTTCTGAAGTTTGGTGGGACCTTGTCTTGGATGTTGAGATATGACTGATTTAATTGTGAAATGTCTGTTGTGTCCTTGGTTATTCCTTGACTAATTGGGTTGTGTCAAAAGTTTTCCTTCTTTAAATAAATACCCCTCAAAAACATAAAATCCTCCTTTATTATGTTGACAACTAGAAAAGGTGGATGCAAAATCTTGATCATTTTCATAAAGCTTAGGTATGTTTTCAAATCCAAGAATTTGGGCTCCAAGTTTAGAAAAGATGGCATGTCTCTGAGATAGAGCATTTGCCACAATATTTGTACTGCTTTTCTTGTATTTGATAACATGGAAATTGCTCTAGAAATTCCATCCATTTTACATGTCTTTTGTTCAACTTATGTTGACCGTTAAGATATTTTAAAGACTCATGATCACTATGAATGACAAATTCTTTTGAAACCAAATATTGTTCCCAAGTCTACAGGGCCTTTACAAATGCATATAGCTCTTTATCGTAGGTGGGGTAATTGAGGGTTGCACCATGTAATTTTTTATTAAAATATGCAATTGGGTGTCCACCCTGCAATAACACTACACTTATACCTAGTCCTAATGCATCACACTCTAGCTCAAAAGTTTTTGAAAAGTTTTACAAAGTGAGTTGAGCTTTCAACCTTTGAAATACTTGCTCATGTTTCTCTGTCCAACAAAATGGAGTGTCTTTCTTCACTAACTCATTGAGTGGTAAAGCTAGACTTGATAAGTTGGGAACAAATCTTCTATAAAAACTTGCTAACCCACAAAAGTTCCTAACATCTCCTACATTCTGCGGTGTTGGCCATTCTTGAATGACTTTGATTTTCTCGGGGTTAACATGAACCCCATTTTTGTTGACTATAAAACCTAAAAATACCACACTATCAACACAAAAAGTGCACTTATCTACATTAGCAAACAAATTGTTATTCCTAAGAACTAGCAAGACTTCACTAAGATGACTTAAATGAGACTCTAGACTCTGACTATACACTAAAATATCATCAAAGTAAACTACTACATATTTACCTATACAATCCCTAAGGATATGTTAGAATGTATGGCTTTAAACTAGAGGGGGGTGAATGGTTTAAAGAAGATTTTCGCAAACTTTTTAAGATAGAATGAAATTCTTTGCAAGAAACCAGATTTAGGAATTCAGTTTGCCAAGAACAAAGCTCAAAACAGAAAAGCAATAGAAAAACAATCGGTTGTTTATACCAGTATATAACAACAATTGAAATTAAAGAGTTTAAGGAAGAGAGAAATGCATAAACAGTTTATATTGGTTCACTCTTAACCCAAGAGCTACATCCAGTTTCCCAGAAACCACTGGGGAATCTACTAGGTAATCAAATCCAGATTACATACACACACCACCAAAGAAGTGACCTTGATCCCCTCAAGACACACACTTCCTTTGGCTCAGCAGATACACCACCAAGAATGTTGATCTTGACAACCTCAAGAGCACACAACCCTTCTTGGCTTTACAACACCAGAATGTACACAAATCACAGAACGAATTACACTATTACAGAATCAACTGAAATCAATACAGAGTAATCCTATTCCACTTCTCTCTTGAATAA
>Ga0123342_1007869_pt1 | contig 13813 bp, 9 predicted proteins | sample Turbeawhitnodule_FD_89960 | JGI IMG/M metagenome (GOLD analysis project Ga0123342, IMG submission 89960) | Root nodule microbial communities of legume samples collected from Mexico - Turtle bean Mexico white nodule | ecosystem: Host-associated > Plants > Roots > Nodule | place: Mexico: Nepantla...
TGGTTTCACAAATTGAAACCAAGAATTGGGGATTTCAGTGTAGATTTGGGAAGACACGAATTTGGGTTCAAATTTTGGAACGAAACCGAGACTGGGAACACAGACAAAAACGGGAACTTCAAATTTTCATTCTTTGGGCGTTTCAGAGCTTTGAAGGTGTTACAGTTTTGATTTTCACATTCTCACGGTTTGGATGGTTTGGATTTGGATTTGAGAACCTCCATTGACATTTTCAAAGAAAACCTCCAGTGATTCAGTTTAGGAAAGTTGTTTTAGTCAAGGGAGCAAGAGTGTTACCGTGAGAGAGTGGGAGTGTTTCGGTGGAGGGAAACTATGTTTCTCAGGAGGAAACAACATAATTTTTTTTTAAATACATTAAAAACTTTCTTACCACCTAACTTTCGTACATAAAGTGTCTCATTTTAGCTTTTTTTTTTATGTTCAATAACATTACCTACGAAATCTTTGGTAGATAAAAACCTATTTACATACTAAAAAATGTTCATGGGTAATTATCTATGGGAAATACAGTTTTTTCTTGTAGTGCATATGGTAGTTCTAAAAATTAAGGAAAAACTTATTATTACACTTCCAAGAAGTACATGTGGCGCATGGAATGATCAAAATCCAAGTGAAGTAGTTATAACTATCATTATGAAAGTTACAACCATTTGTTGTTTTGAATCTTTGATTTTTTTTTTGTGCACAACAATGGTATTTTGGTTATTATATGATACATAACGATTGTAGGTTTTTATAGAGTTTTGGGTACAATTTGGTTCTCTTATGGATCATGTTCAGTTGTTATTGTGTTTTGTATGTAGGTTCAAGTACCTCCTAGTACTCCCATTTTATATATTTTTTATTGCTGATAAAATAAATGAAAGCGACATGTATTAGTTAGAAGCTCTTCATGTGACTTTTCAACAAGCGTATTTTGGTTCAACATATGTCCTTTAATGACTCTTGAATTATAGAATATTCTAAGAGAATAAAAAAATATTTTGTGATTAAGTTATAAAATTTGAGTACTTTCTTCCTTCTTCTATTTTTTTCGAGTCTTTCTCATGTAAAATCATCGAAGTTTTCCTTTTTTATTATTTTCTTTTCATGCTTCTTTTATTAAATGTTGAAGTTCTTTTTCTCCTTGTTCATTATATTCCTCACTAATCATATTTACATAAGAAAACATCATATATATATATATATATTATTTTTTTATATATATATTTTTTTTCAAGAGACTATTTTTTTTAAAAAAAAATTAAGAACCAAAATCAAAATTATCTCCAAATTTCACATCTCCAAATTAACCTATTTAATATAATTTCTTCTCAATCTTTTTACACATTCTTTTAAATAAGTTATAAAATTACTTTAACTTGTATATAAATGAATTTTATATTATAAGGAGTTCATTTATGTTTGTTTTCTCTTATTTTCTTTTTGAAAAGCTTATGAAAAAACTTACCTGCTTTGTGATCCAATGGTTGAGACTTCCAGCTACCAGACATGCACAGTTAAGGACAGCAAGACCAAACAAATATGAGTACATTCCCTCTTGATTCTCACCCACCCCAACCCTCAAGATTCCTAAAATCATGTAATCTATACCCAAAATACACTGAACAAACTCAATAAATTAAATAGTACCCAATTCATGTGCCTTAACAAATTAAATTAATATAAAATGTTTTTATAGAAATGGAGAGAATATAGCCTGGATTTTTGGAAAGATATGCATTCACCTTTCTTTTTTCTTTCCACTCTAATCTTCCCCTTCTCAAATTCTTCTCAAGTTAAACAAATATGGTGGGACAAAAGCCAAAACTATAGAAAAAAAATGATTAATGAATAAAAGTAATTAAGAGGAGTGAAAATGATGGATAAATAGTGAAATACCAAACAAGACCTTAACGTACTATACTATCTATGAGTCTCCATATCTCTGTAACAAGGATAGTAGGTTGTGGGGACCCATGCACACCCTTCATGGGAGACATAGTGTCACTGCTTGTTTGGCTTCTTTCACTGTTAAATGAGAAAATTTGCTTATATTTCGTAAGGAGTATATCTATGTGCTTTACTTTCCGTCTCTCTTTCCCAATTCTAATTTCCAAAAGCAAAACTGTGTATGCTTCTTCCATGTGCCCACACCCCTTTTCAGCGTTTCTTCCTCGCTTTTCCTTAGGTTTTCTTAACATCTTTTCATACCAATAACCTTTGTTTTAATCAATCAAAAACCCCTTATTCTTTTCTTTCATCTGGGTATTCATATCTTGGTTTATTAAAGTTACAATAAAATAACTCTAATATTTCTGGTATCACTGTTTTTATCTAAACTTACCAGTGGTCCAACTTTTGTTAAATAAAAGTTTTCTGAGCTTTGCAATGAGCCATTGTTTCCATCTCTTTAACTGTGTCTGGTATATATGTACTTCAATAAAGTGAAGTTCTTTCTTTGGCTTTCTAAAATATAATATTAAAAAATGGATTTTATTTATAAGACTATATTTACTTAATGTAAAATGTTTTTATCCTTTAATCATTCTGAATCTATAACCTATAATATATTATATTTTATGTAACCATTTATCAAATAACTGTGATTTTCGTAATCTGTGACTATGGAATAATGATTACGTGATAATAGAAACCTTTTGCTGGAACAGTTTTACTATAAACCAATATCATGGAATATGGATTCTCCACCTTTCTTTTTTTGACATGAAAAGAAACAAAAAGAACAAGGGAGTGATATGGATTTGAGTTTGGATGAATATATTTCGATCGAATCTTAAACATAAAGCAAATTACCATTCCTTTCCTGGGAATACTACTTTGTTTCTAATCAAGTTCATTGTTTTCAAACCATCTCTAGAGTGTCTAATGCGTTCACAATATTCCTTTCTTTTATAATAGTATTTTATAAAAAAACTAAAGAAAGCACACAAGATTTTGTTTTTTCTTTATCAAATAGAAGATGGAGTTGAATCCTTCAATTCTTTATTATTTATTTCTGCAATAGTATAGGTATACGTATATTTTAACATTTAGATTCAAACTAATTTTTGTGATTCACTTATATCAAGAAAATAAATATTTTAAATATGAATCTTGTACAATTAAATATTTACCAAATGATTCAATACATTCAATTAAAATTAACTTTTTATACTTAATTTTACTCATATTAGTTGAGGTAGGATATCTAATAATATATAATAACTCCATTTTTTTAGCTTAGAGTATTGTATGTACAAATACATACTATATATACCAATAACATGGCGTATCTTGACTCTCATGGAGCATTAAAAGAAAAGTAAAAGAAAAAAAAGGAGGGTTTTGAAACCTTGTGTTTGCATGGGGAAAAGGTGAAGCATTGAAGGAACATAATCGATATTTTTTTCTTTTCTTAGGGTTCTCCAAGTCAAAGAAAGATTTCTTGCAGAAGCAGCCAAACAAGAAAAAGCCACCACACCTCCTTTTACCACACTCTGCTCCTTCTTTCCTTCTCGTGCCAATGGCTTTACCTTTCTGGATTCTTTATATAATATTTCATTTTCAACTACACAATGGTCCCAGCCAAAAAATTCTTATTAATATTTTGCTAGGGACTTCAATATTATGCTGTTATAGTTTCCTTAAAACTCCAAATTAAATGGTCCATCTTTGCTTTCAATAAATCAACTCTACACTAACATTAATCTGCTTTCAAATTTTATGTACATGGAGATTCTATATTCTGAACAAAAAAGTAATCAAAGATGAAATTTGGTTAAGAATATTATTTTATTTCCACAAGGGATGTGACTAGTTACAAAATTCAATTAGAGAAAAAAGGTTAATTAGCTTAAATGAGTTGAAATTCAGCAACAGAAAACCAATTATGTAATCATAGTATAAAGAAAGTATACTTAATGATAATTGAGAAATATTGGTTGAATCTTATTCTGAGTCATCATTGTTTGATATATTAAGGTTACCCTTCTCTTTTAAAATAATAATCACAACTTTTATTTCCATAATATCAGGCATGGTCATTTTGGTAAATTCAGTGACCTATGATGAACACCTTTCATGTAAAAACTTCCATAATAAGTTGGTCTTGGTTCTTGGACAAATGTGCATCGAATTTCACTACCTCCAACCAAAATCACTTTTGCTGAAGCTTCTCATCCTCTCTTCACTTTCTCTCTCTGTTTCTCTCTACTATTCTGCCACTATTGTTCTTTCTCCCTCTTCTTAGCCTTGGAGCTGGTTGATGGATATTGAACCCTTGTGGGGTATTGGGGGGTGGTCTTCTCTTTCAAATTGCATGGCAGAACCTAAATCATCATCACCAATCTCAGAACCTTGCTCAAAATCACCCTCTTTTCTTCACTTTCTCACACTTTTCTTCATCCTCCTCCTCCTCATCAATCTATCCCACCAACCACACCCTTCTACCATGGCCTCCTGGGAAAGCACCAAAGCATCAGAATCAACCATGTCTACCACAGCCATGCACCCTCAGAATAGCCACAAATCCCGTACTCCATCTTCTAAGGATGCTGCTAGAAGAGAATTTGGAGCTGAGGCTCATGAAGTTCCAAGTGGTCCAAACCCTATATCAAATTAACCGGTAAGTCAGAACTCAGAGGCATATACCAGCACATATATGAACCATATATAGCTAGAGCTAGCTAAAAATTGAAGATGACAAGGAGATCGATGTATGGGCATAGTCACTATTGTAATGGTCATCTTCATAGTTCTTATTTTAGTTCATCACCATTAATATATTGCCTGTCTCAGTGAGATCTTTGTTAGTATTGTTGTTGTCATCATCTTTAGCAAAATTAAATATCTCCCTTTTTGGCTGGAAATGTATAGAAAGAGATATTCTATTTTCTATATCTATGTATGTACCTACCTATTTCTTTCTTACATAGATGGTGACAAAATGGTGTTGGTGATGGCATAAGCATTTAAAACCATCTTCTTCTGTGTGGTAATTGCTTTTGGCTTTCTACCATGTTTGTATTCAAAATTAAGTACAAAGAGTTCAAATTTATGTGGTTGAGTTGTGTGACATGTATCTATTATTTTATCTTTCACTGTTTCTTTAGATTCTGCACTTTTCTTTCCCTTAACATTTTGACTGATTGCGGCTTATTTTTCTCCTGGACGTACTCTTCATCTTCTTCCTTACTTGTTAACTTATCTTAACCATTAAGTATTTTATAAAAATCTTGGTACTAAGAAGAAGTCCGCAATTATTGTGCCCTTTTGGCTTAGTGATTTAGAAGGTGTAAAGGAAAGTAACTCATTTCTTTGTGAAGCAAAAAGAAGTTGTTTTGCCAAGAAATTCATACTAGAAATCACTATTTGAAACACAACTAGAGTTGAAATTAAGAAGAAACCAGAAGAAGAAACAAGGAGCAGTAGGTGGGTGGTAAGTGTGAGTGAGGTTTGCATGGCTCTTCCAGTGGATTCTATTGGGTTTCAAAACTGAGGAGGAAGGAAAAGATGCAGATAAGAACGGAATCTGAGGCACACAGTGAGGCAGTGGTGTCAGATCTATGACAGAACAGTGAGAGAACTTGGTACCTTTTGTTTTGCCTGAGCAAAATTATTTTTTTCTGTCTTTGAACTTTGCTTTTGTCTTCTCAAACACATTTATCAAGAAAGCTGGTACCAACCAAAGGTCATGAGTGAGCCCATGATTTGATAATTATAACAGTATCATTTCCTAGTGCTGAATCAGCTTATATTCCAATCATATAAACTTTACCATAACCCTCTCCACTCTCTCTTTCTGACTTTTTTTCTTTTCAAAATTGCAATTCATTCCCTGTAACTTCTTTTAATTGCAACTACACATCCATTTCACTAATATGTTGCAGCCATATCATCCATATTTATTTGCAAGTCAAGGAGTTGTGTGAAGTAGGAATACACATGCCATCACATACCTTTCTTGATCATATCATTGGTAACAGATAATTTTTGTGTTTGAAATATTTTGAAATATAGTTACTCTATGATGTAATGAGAGATTAAAATCACATAATTTTATACACTATTTGATTAAGTCTAAAAGGGAAACCGATAGGAAAAGACTGAAAACTTTTTAATAGTATTTTATTTTCCTCCTTTATTTCGTGTAACATGTGGAGGAAGAAAAATATGACATGTGTGCAATCTTCAATCCATTCAAATTGGAGAAAAAAAGTGTTAAATAGTTTTTCTTTTGTAAAAAGACTAAAATAACTATTTTTCCCTATCAAATAGCTAAAATATTGTGTAAATATTTAGTATTTTTTGTTTTTTCTGAATAAAAAAATTCTTACAACTGAAAAAATATTTTAATAACATTTAATGGTGGTTTGAGAGGTATTTGTTGAAAATTTCAAATTGTTGTCATAGATACAATGAATATTATAATTTTACCTACGATGACAATTCTATAGTGAAGCGTTGTATGCGGTATATCCATTTTCTAAATTAGTTACATGTAATTCCTAATACTTATCAAATTACACATACAACCATGATTTACATTATATTTATTATTGTTTTTATCTATTTTTTTTATATTGATTATTTTTTATTGAAAATAAAATAAAATAATATATTTAGGATGTACCAATCCATGTAAAAAATATATACAATTTTTTGATAGAGGAAACAATGCATAGCCCCACAATACTTATTCTAATTTGTGATTTTTTTTGGCAAAGAATATAAAAGAATTAAAAAATGGGACACATTAGGGGTGTCCCAACCCTGATTACACCAATACTCATACCAGAAAGAAAAAGTCCCTGCTAAAATGTCTAGCAAAGTTAAATATGCTTAAAGATTTAAACAATACAATTACAGCATAGCATAGATAAGATCTTAGATCAAACACAAATCATATTTGGGCTCACCCTACAAAAATCTTTACTCCAAAGAAACTTTGGATCAACACCAATTCCTTCAAAGGTAACCTAAAAAAAGATGCTCTAAAGTGCCACATGATAAGGCCAGCCACCGCACTTAAAACTGCAGTCATATGAATGGCACTTGCTACCAACAACTTCATCCCACTCCCACGCACCAAAACTTCCAATACCCACCACCACAACTCCCCCTTAGTATGATCCCCATCAGGTTTGTTGAGCTCCAAATCCAAAAAAGTGTTGATACATAAGAGTGGTGCATATAAAAGGAGTTGCAACAACAACAACTAGCTTGAACTCCTTTTCACCACTCTCACCAAAAGCTTGAGTACATCATTAATCTTCACTCCAACCCCAAAAACAAATTTTGATTTCTATCGAACAATTCATATTGGAAGTGCCCCACCACTAGCACCTCTTCCTACTTACACTGCTTAAAAAAACTTGTCCTCGTCAGATTGAGCTTTAAAAAGTGAGTGGCAGAATCCATTCTGTGAATTTGTTCCTTTATCTGCTCCATCTGGTTGAAATGTATTGCTTCTGAATTGTCAATTTTAAGATGAACTTTGCAATGTGTTAATCTACACTGCCTTGCTCCGTGTGCCATAACCCTTTACAAGGTTGCGTAAACTAGCTTTGATGACAAAGAAAAGCCACAATAAAAACATAGTCATTCCATTCTGACATTTTTGTTGATGACCTGCACCAAAATATCATACCTCTCACGCCTCACAGCCATCACAACAACTAAACATAACTACACCTCTATGCAAAACAAATCTCATATACCAGATTTCCAAAGCACAAAACCAGCAATACTAGACAAAAAGCAAAGCAAAGGCAAGGTAAATCATGCATTAAACCGAATAAGTTATTTAATTACCATGTTAATGCAAATTTGTGGGGATAAAATACAATCAGAAAAAGAGAAGTTTACTTTCCTTACTTTATGTTTCATCCATGCCTAAGATTGTACCTGTGCTAAGGTAAAGATTTCCTCTACATCAGTCTTTGCTTGATTAAAAATAATCTTATTCCTATGCTTCTAAATGCACCAAATCAAGGAAATCCACAAACTTTTCCACAACTTATTACCCTCTTTGTTAAAGCACAAACAGAAAAACTGGTCAAAGTGATTTTCCAAGACATTGTGGTTCACCGTACTACACATATTCTATACTGAATTTGAGACATTACACATAATGAGGATGTGTGGAGTTGACTCTTCCTCCCTCCCGCATAGAGGACATGATGTATCACTCATTATTATCCCCCTTTTGTGAAGATTCTGCTTAGTAGCAATCATATCCAACAGGGCCCTCCACACGTAAAACTGAGGTAAGGGCATTACTTTTAGATTCCAAAGATCAACAAAATGACCAATTATACTTCCATTACCATAATATGCTAGCTTTGAATATGTTGATTTTACCGAGAAGCTATAGGAGGGTGAATCATTCGATAACCATAAGTCCTCCTTATCTGAATGAAGGGACACTTGTGCTATATTTGTCATGAATCAATTCGCATCAATATTATGCAGTTTGAGCCATCAGTTACTATTTTTTTTTTCATAAGAAATTGGTGTGCTGGTAGTGGGTAGTAGAGTTATCTATGTTTTTTTATCGGCAAGAAAAAATAAATAAATGTGGTCCAGTTAAGGGGTAGTCCAACCCTTATAAAGAACATAGAAACAAGCACTCCATTCTCCGAATACATCAATCCCCGCATGAAATGTCCAGTACCAATACTGGCAAAACCAAATAGCTGAACCCTACCTCACCCCAACTGCCTCAATAGTTAAATCCCCTAACAAACAAAACAAACACCAACCCGCCACCCTAAAAATCTTTTTTAATCGAGAGCATACATACTTGTAGTTCTAAGCACCAATTGAAGAAGGAAAAACCCATAAAAGAAAACTTTGAAGAAATTCAGGAGAATGCTTATTATCTATTGTGCTTTAGTTTTAGTTTAGCTTGCTAATAGATTTTGCAGGTGAAGTTTGTAAAAGGGTTGGGACACTCCTAAAATGTCTCATTGAATCTAATTATTCTTTGTTGATAAAAAAAAATATCAATCCGCATCAAATAAATTATACATTCGCTAATAACTTATTATTTATAATCAAATCATAAAATTGATATAACATTCATGACTCCACATTATTTAATATTATCAAAGATATAGGTCAACTATTGTAAAAAAAAATTATACTGGAAAAAAAAATCAACTTTGAAGTTTAAAAACTAGTTATACCTCACCAATTTAACATGCCAATTTGATGTAGTTAAGTGTTTCAAAGTGTTCCTGCTAGGGAGATGGGACCTAGACAACTATTGAAGTCTTTGTCTTCCTCCTTCCTTCGAGAAGGTTGCTAGGGCTTCACTAGGATCCTTCTTTCCTTTGTGCTACTCCTTTGGCTCTCGGTCTCGGGTGAATGCCAAATGAGGGAGGTACCTGCAGAAGACACTTCGACGCTCAAGTCAGTAAAGGGTGTTTGACACTCGGGTAGGTGTTCAGTAATAATGACATACTTTGCTCCTTTGAATGTGTTCTATTTATATTATTTTAATGGGCTTACCTCATTGGGCCTGATTAGTGGAATGAATCACACTTATGGTTGCATTACCTAATTCTTAATGGTAGTTTAGCTTCACTGACCTTGGTTTGAGCGTTAATGGTTATATGTGTCAATCAGTCTGGCCGTGCATGGTGTCTCGGCTAGCTCGGTCAGGGAGACCGAGCCACGTTAGCGTATCGGTCGGCCATACTAGTACACAAAGTAAAATTATTGTGTATCCCTGAAATACTGTAAGGCGTCGTAATTTCATATTAGTTCATAAACAAAAATAGTTAATTTATGAATAAATTAGTGAAACATATTTTTTTAAAAATTGTTAAATAAAAATTAATTTAGAGTTACTATTATAACTAGTTATTTTTTGTCTCTAAGCTTATTTTCTATTTAATGATTTTACTCAAGTGACAGTGAAGTTTCTAATCTCAAATATTTCATTTTTTGGCTCACATAATAACCATCATTCATTGCATTATATAGCACTCCAATTTTGTTTATTATAGTACAATTCAATATGAACATAAGCTAAGCATTTAATTATAATGTTCAAAAGGAAATAAATAACATGTATATAATTAAATTACATACCTTAAATTGTACCCACATTAACTTCACTCATCTTGCACTTGACTTGATGTATCCAACGTAGATTCTAATAACAAAAAAATGTGGTCATTCAATATACAATTTCGAGTAGTTTCAAGAATTCCTTAACCTGTATTTGAAAATTCACTCAAATTTTAGATTCGTCTAGAAACTCATTAAATTGAAAAAAAAAAAATCATCAAACTCACCTTTCAACTAATTTCATTTATCAGCAACGTACACCACCACCACACCCCTTCAACCTCATTGCAATGACATAAAAATGCATTTAATGAACTTAGAAACAAATAAACAAAATAACCACAACACACGTGTATTGGGATTTCCTTACCAAATGGAGCTACGAAAGAACTCAAACGAACCTGTGGTGGAACGAAAAATGGAGGTGCATCGGGATTTCCTTATGGAAGAAGATGAATAGCTGCGAAGGAATGAAAATAGCGAGAAGCTGGAAAATAACAAAGGATGAGTTGCGAAAGAGGAGGAATGATAAATGTGAGCTGAAAAAACATATATGGAACTCATCGTGCTTTCCAATTGGTGTAATTCTTAACATTAGTCTTCCCATGTTGTCTCCAACTAGTCCGAGTGTAAAATTGACAATAGTTTTATTATCAAGAATCATACCACCCAGAATTTTTTTTTGTGTTTGTGAAAGTACATCACAGGGATGAGAGGGGGCGTAAACACCAGAAAGTGGCATGGAGACCATGGTTCATCACAGGACTACACAACATTTTTCTTCTCCAACTTCCCACATGGTTATACGGAAACAGATTTGCTCAAAGTGTTTCAAAGATGGGCCAGAGTGAAAGAAGTGTTTGTCTCTCGAAGGTTGAATAAATGGGGGAGAAGGTTTGACTTTGTGAGATTTTTCGACGTTAGAAATGTGAGATGGCTGGAAAGTGAGCTTGACCAAATAATTGTTGGTAACCGGAAACTACATGTTAACATCCCGAAATACCGTAGGACTCAGGAGTAAAACGTAAGGTATGGTAGAAGGGTTATGAGAAACATAGATGTGGGGAAGGGAAGGAGCAACAGAAGGAAAACGGGTCTAATAAGGAGAAGAATGGAAAGCAAGCATGGGGGGAGAATGGAAAACAAGTATGGGTGGAGAAGCAAGAAAGTAGGTCTTTCATTGAAGTGGTTACAGGGGCAAGCCAGGCAAGCTGGAAAGAACCTTCGGTCAAATGTCTTCAGCAATCGCTACCATGGATGGTCAGAAGTAGCATAGGCCAGTTTAAGGAAGAATTAAGCTATGACCAGGTGGATGAGGAGTTCATAAAAGGAGGCATAAACTTGATGCAAGTAAGGTTCTTAGGGGATAACTTTGCCTTATTGACACTGAAAGAAGGGATGGTTTTCGAAATGTTCTACTCGGATAACCAGCAATGGGTGGATAGTGTTTTCGTCAGTATTAAGCCGTGGACGCCAGCTTTTGTAGTGGACCATAAACGTGTATGGGTGAGGTGCTACGGGCTGCCTTTAGCCTTGTGGAATATGGATGGGTTTACGAAGGTGGTGGGCAAAGAGGTAAAGCTGGTGTTTGTCGATGATGCTACGTTATCCTGGGAGAACGTAGAGTTCGCTAGATTTCAGGTGCATACCTCTCTAAGTCATAGTTTAAGGTGGGCAAAAAGTATGAGGTTGAACGACATGTGGTGTAGCATTGTCATGGAGGAGGAAGTTGTTACAGATGGAAGAGGCATATGCAAGTGCAATAGTTATGAGTCAACAGTTAATGAATCGTCGTCGGAGACATACGTAGAAGAATCTTCATTATCGGTTAAAAGTGGTGAGGATGAGCTCCGCCAGTGGGAAGGGGAGTGCATCCGTTCATGGAAGGAGGGGGACGAAAGGGAAGCAAAGTCAAGGGGCATTTTGGGAACATCATATAAAGAGCAGTTTTTTAAGGAATCAAATGCAAAGTACATAGATGAGCAGGGGAAAAGCTGCTCTTTTTTCATGAAAGAAGTATGTGAGAGAAGGACACAAATGGAAGGTGCTGAAGTAGGCCTGCTTACAGCTATTGCGTGCACCGAGACCTATAACAGTAGTCATATACATGCTGACTTGGCTAAAGTGGTAGTAGATATTGAAGTATCTTCTTTAGCTTTTAAAATTAACGGTCTAGGCCAAGTGGGAAATCTGGAGGCCCAAACCGAGACCGGAAGGGACCAATCTCTCCCCACCTTTGAAGGTGGGCCAAGGCCCGATAGGGAGTGCTGTGGGAAAAATGAAGGAAAGGAAGGTTACGCGTGTGGGATGCAGGGGGAAACAGAGGAGGCGCTCGTACGTGTTAACGACTGCAATTCGCAGACTGAAGAGAATTGGGAGGGAACTACACGGTCAATGAAAGGTGTGCAGCTTGACAAGAATGGGGAGTATGGGTCAACGGAGAAAGATGAGTACCAGAGGAATGGAAAAGGCGTATCGATTGAAGGGGGAAACTACCTAAGAGGCCACTCGGAGCGAATTACAGGCTTGTGGTCTCCTCCAATCCGCCAGCGCAAGAAAAAAGGGCTCACTGATCTGGGGGATTCATCTCTACCCCAAAGGAGGCGGTCTGTAAGGTTACACGAGAAACAGGCTCGCTCCGCACTGTCCAAACATCAACATGAAGGTAAGATCTCTGCCTCAATCTCGGATGGAGACATTTATAATTGTAATTCTCGGCTGTGCGAACAAGGCAATGGGGCTGAACCAACAGTGTTGTGGGAGATTGGAAAAATATCAGGGATTTTTTGTCATGGGATTGAAGAAGAAGTCATTCAAGAATATATGTGTATGGAAGAGCGAGACATGGGGTTGCGAAACTGGCCAAGGAGGGGGATAAGGATGGGTTGTCATGATAATAATAAATCTCAACATAAGAGGATTGGGGGGAGGTATCAAAACTAGATACTTGAAACACATTATAGCTAAAGAAGATGCGGTTTTTGTCTGTTTGCAAGAAACTAAAGCGGTTCAAATCTCGGATGCGAGGTGTTTTTCGCTATGGGGAGATAACAATGTTGGATGGGTGCATTACGAAGGGGATAATGGTGGGGGAAGTCTGCTATCTATGTGTCGCACAGATGCATTTATTTATGACAGCCATATTAAGGGGAAGGGGTACATAGCAGTGTCTGGGCAGCATGTGAAAGCTAATTGCTGGTGTGTGGTGGTCAATATTTATGCCGCCTGCTCCTTGAGGGAGAAGAAGATTTTGTGGGGGGAGCTGTCACGCATCAAATCTGCATCCAATGATCTAATCTGGTGTTTCTGTGGCGACTTCAATGCAGTAAGAAGTCATTATGAAAGGAAAGGCACGATGGAAAGGGGCTCTCAATTAAGTGAAATAAGAGAGTTCAACCGTTTCATTGACGCCAACTTACTGATCGAGCTCCCTTTTGTCGGTAAGAATTTTACTTGGTTCAATTCCAATGGGAAGGCGAAGAGTAGGCTTGACAGAGTATTGGTATCGGAAGAGTGGATGCAAATGCGGCCTTTGTGCAAACAATATGTGCAACGTAGGGAAGTATCCGACCACTGTGCGCTAGTAGTGAAATCTGTGGACAAGGATTGGGGTCCTAAACCCTTCAGAACAATTGATGCCTGGTTAGCAGAGAAAGGATTTATGGAAATGGTGAAGGATAGATGGACTTCATACATAGTACAAGGGAGTAGTTTCACGAAGGTTAAAGACAAA
>Ga0123342_1007870_pt1 | contig 13813 bp, 7 predicted proteins | sample Turbeawhitnodule_FD_89960 | JGI IMG/M metagenome (GOLD analysis project Ga0123342, IMG submission 89960) | Root nodule microbial communities of legume samples collected from Mexico - Turtle bean Mexico white nodule | ecosystem: Host-associated > Plants > Roots > Nodule | place: Mexico: Nepantla...
AAAACATGAATAAATGTAAATTGAACACATACAATTATGTTCACAAATAGATCTTATCATATCATGATTCTCACACAAAACATAAAGTGAAGAAGGAATAGGCACTTACCTTGATCCATGAGTTATCCTAATTGAGGAGTTACTTTATCTCATTTATCCCAATCTATCTCTTAGCAATTCCGTACTTATCACACACTTTCGTGATGGTTAACAGTGAGACAACTATTATTTGCAGAGACAAAACCCTATAGCCTTTAGTACCCAACCTCCATCAGATATAGGTTTTCCATTGGGTATATCATTAGATATATATTTCTCACATTAACCAATGGACCTTTATTCTATTATTATTATTAAATCATATTTGGGCCCAAAGCCCAAACTCTAAATCATGTGAGTCACTTTATAGAAATTAATTTACATAATTTCTTACATGCTACCTGCAACCTGCTACCTGTTACCTGCTACGTCCAACATGTTACCTGTTACGTGTTGCTTGATACCTTCTACCTTCTACATGTTACTTGTTACATGTTACCTATTATCTAATACATGTTACCTGCTACATGCTACTTCCTACCTGTTGGTTGTCACTTGTAACCTGTTATCTAATACCGGTTATATGCTACCATTCTATCTGCTACCTATTATTTGTTACCTGTTACATGTTACTTGTTACTTGTTACCTATTACCTATTACCTGCAACATGTTACCATTTAACATTTACCTGCTACCTACTACCTACTACTTGTTACCTACTACCTACTACCTACTACCTGCTACTTGAGTAACAGGTAGTCGATACCTGTTACTCGTTACCATTTACCTGATACATGCTACCAGTTACCTACTAACTTTTACCTAGAACTTGCTACATGCTACCAGCAACCTGTTACCTGCAACTTTCTACCTGTTACTCGCTACCTTGTACCTGTTACCTATTACGTGTTACTTAATACCTTCTACCTGATACTTGTTACTTTTTACCTGTTATCTACTACCTGCTACCTGCTACCTTCTACCTTTTACCTGCTACCTGCTACCTGCTACCTGTTACCTATTACCTGTTACCTGCTACTTGTTACCTATGACCTGTTACTTGTTACTTGTTACTTGTTACCATTTAACATTTACCTGCTACCTACTACCTGCTACATGTTACTTATTACCTGTTACTTGCTACCTGCAACCTGCTACATGTTACTGTTACCTTCTACCTGTTACTTGTTACGTGTTACTTGATACCTTATACATGTGACTTGTTACCTGGTACATGGTACGTGGTGCCTGCTACTTGTTACCTATTACCTGTTACCTACTAACTTTACCTGCAACATGTTATCTACAACCTGCTACCTGTTACTTGCAACATGTTACCTGTTATCTCCTACCTATTACTTGCTACCTTCTACTTGTAACCCGCTACATGTTATCTACTACGTATTACCTATTACCTTTTATTTGTTACATGTTACTTGATACCTTCTACCTGATACATGTTACCTACTACCTGTTACATGTTACCTACTACCTGTTACCTTCTACCACTGCTACCTTTTACGTGCTACCTTTTACCTATTACCTGCTACCTATAACCTGAAACCTGCAACCTGCAACCTACTACCTACTACTTGCTACCTGCAACCTATTACTTGTTACCTGTTACCTGTTACTTGCTACCTTCTACATATTACTTGTTCCTGTTACGTGTTACTTGATACCTTCTACTGATACCTGTTACTTGTTACTTGTTACCTACTACCTGCTACCTGCTACCTATACATGTTACCTATTACTTGCTACCTTTTACCTGCTACCTTCTACCTACTACCTTTTACCGCTATCTTTTACCTGTTACATGTTACCTGCTACTTGTTATATGTTGCCTGTTACGTGCTACCTGCTACTTATTACCTATTACCTGTTACCTGCTACTTGTTACCATTTATCATTTACCTATTACCTGCTACCTACTAACTGTTACTTGCTACTTGCTACCTACTACCTGTTTTTTGCTATCTCCTACTTATTTCCTGCTACCTGTTACATGTTACTTGGTACCTGCTAATCGTTACATGCTACCTGCCACCTACTACTTTTTACCTGTTACCCGTTACCTGCTAGCTACCTTTTATCTGCTACATGTTATATGATTCTACTTTTTACCTTGAAGAAACTTCAAACGACCATAACTTTTGATAGATAAGTTGGATGGAGACACGTAAAAAACGAAAGTTGCTCGAAACGAGGTAATGAAAAGGGCATTGAAGTCCACTAAATTCCAAAAACCCACCATTTACTATTTTTTTTTTTTAAGTATTTTTAGGTATTTTGAGGTTTTGGTTCTCATACTTACAGTTGTCAGAAAATTCTGAAATTTTGCATCATGTTTCCTAGTATAAATTAGAGATTTATCAAACCATTACGATTATAATACATTCACAAATTTATTACTCATACATTACATTATACATAGTGTTATGTGTTCTAATATGAAATTTTATTATTTCAGTATTTGTTCAGTGGAAGGGAAAGTGCAAATGCAAAAAAACTCACTTGGATGCACCTTAAGGTATTTAAAGTATATTTGTTCTCTCACTTTAATGTCTCTAATTCATTCATTTAATTGAGGTTGACTATCAGTATGATTACTATGTTATGCAGTGGATGTCGACTATTGTGCGAGCTGGAACTCATTGAGGTTGGGATCAGGTATACCTCAATACAAAAATACTTTAAAATTTGGGTTTAGAATAAAATAGAATAGAACTTTTTCATATATATGTAGAACTTTTTGTATAATGTTATATATACTAATTTATAGTATGTAGACTTTCATATATAAATTATGATATTACATGTATTATTGTTTTGGAAATTTGATATTTTATGTAGGATTAGGGTATATATATTAATAAAATATTTTTATTTTAAAAAATAATATTTATAACGATGGTTTCCAGATGAAATCGTCTTTAAAAGTCTTTTTTTAAGGTTATAACAATGGTTCCAGTCTAGAATCGTTGTTATAAATACATTTTTTTAATTTATTTTTCCTTTATTTGATAGGATAAAGACAGTTTTTTTACATGTGGTGTTAATGTGGTTTTATAACGACAATTCTAGAACTGTCATTATAAATCACTGATTTAACGACACCCACAATAACGACAGTCTAGGAAACGTATCTATATGTCATTTGTAATTGTCGTTAAAGTACTATTTTATACTAGTGTAAGGTCACACAAACCACTTATATTAGGGAACTATAAGATAACCGAATTAACTAAATCAAAGATGTTATAAAAAGTTTTTTTCCTTCTCAAATATTATTTACTCATTAAATCTCACCATTGCGTTTTTCATCCAATTTAATTTATTAGTAAGTCATGATATAGAATAAATTTAATTTAATTGCTTATTTTATTTTAAAATTAATCAATTCCTACGTTAATGATCTTATTTTATCTAATTTTTTTTTTTATCTTTTTGTGACAACGAGGGTGTGTCTCACTTGATTTACCAGAAAAAAAATCAAAATACAACTTGAAAACATTTAAGTTTTGTTCTGGTTTTCTTATTTTAGAAACAAGTTTTCTAAAACTTAGAATGAAATTAATTTTATAAAATTTTCTTAAAAAATGTTTTCAAAACAATAATCAGTCTTTAAGTTCTCAACCTACTGATTTTTTAAAAGAAAAAAAAAGTATAAAATTTCCCCAGGAACTTTTCAGAGAAAAAATTACTACCAAGTGGGGGGATTTAAAGATGTTACAATAACCTTTAAAATGAATTGAGTAAGTTGGAAAATTTAACCTGGGTTAAAAAAGTCAAACTATGGTTTAACATCAAGAACAAGACATGACAGAGAATCAATTAGAGTGAAACATGTTTTATTTATGAATAATCTATATTTTTCTGCATAATTTATTCAAAATACATGAAAGGGTTTAGGAACACTCCACCGTATACTATACGTCTATAGATGATAATACTTACACACTTATTTTCCATATTAAAATGATGATCATATATAGTCATTATTCTCAGGCCTCTCAGTAAAAAAGAAAAGACAGAAATTAAGAAACATGCTTAATTATTCCCTAATTAACTATATATATAAAATAAACTCAAAGGCTAAGAACCTTTGTATAATACTTCGATTCATAGCCTCACTCACACCTTGGATGGTCCAAATTCTTATGGTTTACGCAGGCTTACCAACTTGACATCATCAACCACAGGTCCACAGAGTGAAGAGAAGTCATCACTTCTCATAGTGTAAAAAGTGCTGAGGAACATGACTCTTGTTCTTGGTCCAACAGCCACAAACTTGAGGGCTGCACGTTTGAACCCTCCTTTGCCTTTGGACTCATAGGGCACTTTGATAGTGTCTTTGCCTGCAAATGCTTCCACAATCATGGACCCTTCACAGTAGTTGCTGGCATCCCCTACAGAGAATGAGAGCACATAGGTTTTGCCAGGGATGGTTCTGGCCACTTGAGCAATGGCACTCTCTTTTCCTGCTATTAGCTCCACTGCTCTTTTGCCTTGAGGGACTGAGAAATGGTCTGAGTCTATGTACTTCACTGCCTTTAGGGACTCCACCATCCACCCTGGGAGGGGAGAGTGGTCATCCTCAATGTTGGGTGGGATGATCACACCCCATGATGAGTTGGGGAACACATAGGGTCCTTCTTCAAACCCACCATTCTTCAATAAGTTCTCTGTGGAGTATGAGATGAGTTAATTAAGACATTATATAAGAAACCACTTTACCTATCACATCAATGTTGTATACAACTCCAAAAAAATGTCAAACTATCAATTTTTTTACACTTAACCATAACTTTTGATCAGTTAACAGTATATATCAGTTAACAGTTTTACATTGTCACTTCACTGTATGCTCCTTATATATACTATTTTTTTTAATCCCTAGACCTATGTTCTTCACTTAGTCTTTTAGGAATTTTGTTCAAACTATTCTTTCATGATTTAGAACAACATTTTTTAGAATATAATAATGATAGAACTGCCATTTTGAGTATTTTTTTAGAAGAATGTTTGATCAGCAACTAATTTATTGGAAATCTCTTTGTGAAAGTGGGTGCAAAAAAGCTAAAAGGGTAAAAATGAAAGTTTTGTATATATAATAATGCCATGCTATATCATTGTGATCTCCATGTCCTTTCATTGGGAGTATTTGATGAAAATTGATTCCCTAATCCCTATCTATGTATTTCCAAAAATATATTATGGGAATAATATATAAGTCCATAAATTTAAAGGACTTTTTTATTCATAGAAATTCAACACAAACACTAGAAATTTACAAATAATTCACACACACAAAATCAACCGAGCTTGTTCCTTATAACAGAAACTGATTTTATGAAACAAAATTCACATTTAATAACATCATATATATAGGCATAATTACTATCATTAATGCATTTGTATAGTTGAAATTCTGAGTAAGACTCATTGTGCATAAATACACCTAACTGAATCCAACTATAGTGGATAGTTGGTTATTCATTGCCATGTTGTGGTCCCATATATACAATTTGACACAAACACATACACACTTATGCACAAACACTCATTTAATTTTCAGTAGCAGTATTTTTTTCTACTTTTAAGGGAGCAATGTTTTGTGAAATCAGAACCCTTTTATTCACCTAGGTAAGTAATGAACAGTGAACTGATTCCACATCACACATGCAATGAAGACCAAGTAAGAACACAGATGTTATATTCCAGTCTCAGACATATCCTGAATTTGAATTTATGCTGCTTTTTGTACAAGCTCCAATTGCAGCTTCATAGGGATAAGATGCATAATTGCATTTCATAAATATGATTGTAACACCCTACCTACCTAGATAATATGCTGAACTATGAAAGTAGGACCACATCCAACCTGTTTTTAATTAATTTTCTGACATGTCTATGCCTAAACATGCAGATATATATATATATATATATATATATATATATATTTAACCTGTTTCCTTTGTAGGTATTAATCCATCTTCTTTCTCTTGAACTATTGATGTTTGTTCTTAGTTATATATTGTGCTTTCTATGATTAATAAGCCCCAAATAACAGCTATCTAGCAATAATCACAAGGAATATTACATCAAATCAAACTCCCTGTGTGCATGTGTCTGTGATTATTTGCTATAGCCAATGAAATAGTTAAGATTATAATTAAGGAGCAATATAACATTTTAGTGTCTTAAATAAATTTTCTTAAATTCACTTTGTTTTTGCCTTGATATTTTTTTTTTCTTGTGATTTCTAGACCCATCATTTTGTAAGTAGTGTTGTCCAGCTTATTCTGTTTTGTCTTTTCTTCTCTCAAGAATACGTTGAACAAGATATTTTAGAAAAAGAAAAAAAAGATCTTAAGAAATAATATTACTTTTTTTATATAAAAAACGTAATTTTCTTAATAGAATCTATGAAAGTAGTTTTTTTTTTTTAAAATAAAATAAACTAACCTCCCTCTTCACATCTCATATTAAATAAATTAATTTATTAAGTCAATTATTATGGGAGTACATGAAACAATATATTTTTAGCTAATAAAAACAAAAAAACTTCAGTTTTATTTTCAAAATTTAAAGTTGAAAACAACTCAGCGTGGAGATATATTTAGATAAAATTTGGTCGAGTTACACTTCAAGATTAACCCGAAGTCATATTATTTTAAAATATTCACTTTTAAAAAGATTACTAAAAATGGTATGATTCCTAAACTTACAATAATAAAACTGTTTGATATAAATTGTGGAACATATTTTTATTTTCATTACTCTTAAAGTGTTGTAACTTGATTATGCATAATGTGTAAATATTACAGCATCAGCATTATGTTGATTTAGGACCATTTGAACTGAAAAAACAACTTAATAAAACAAGACAAAGTCAAACGTAGATTTTTTTAGCTGCGTTTTCTTATAAGAATTAAAGTTTTACTCATCAGGAGAGAGTCAATAAATGAGAAACAAGACTTAATAAAATATATAACTTCTAAAAAATTCAATGAATACTAAAAGTGTTTGAAAGATATACTAAAGGGTAACACCATTTAAAACAAAACTATATATATAGTATTTGATTGTAGAGAAATAAGGAGGAGTTTTTATTTCATTTTTAGCAAAACAAAAGGAAGAAATGTTGGAGAACAAAATCTATCATTCAATTTTGGTTTCCTTCAACATTGAAAAGTTCTAAGAAGAAATATTTAGAAAAATAGTATTACTAAGTAGTTTGGAGGTTAATATTCCGTCACAATTTTGCCCCTAAAAGATGTCTATAAATTGTCTTTGGCATCGACTCTTGAGCAATGTGAGACTATATTGACATACGCTCCTTAGCCCCTCAGCTAGGGGGAATTCACTTCTCTTAGATCTCAACTGGGAGACTTGTTCCGATATGTCAATATAGTTTCACATCGCTCAGGAGTCGAGGTCAATGACAGTTTATATACTCTCTCATCCCTCAACCCATAGAAATACCTTTTAAAGATAAAACCGTGACGGAACACTGACCATGGACAATACCTCGAACGTGGGAAGAAAAACATTTCAAGTCTCTTAAAAGAATAATCTTATTTGTATTTTGAAAAGAAATTGAATATGTTATTAGTGATTGTATGAATTGAGTATTTAATAATAATAATGATAATAGTAAAAATAAGAAGAAGAGGAAGAAAAAGTGAAACTTACGGTTAGTAGCTTTGGGAGGGTAGAGAGTTCTGAGAGCAACAGAATCAATGAGGGGCCCACAGGCGGGGTCCTCCTCCTTGCCAGGGTTATGAATGAGCATCTCCACCGTCTCGCTCTCCGCTCTGAACCCGAACGCGATCGGGTCCCACCCGCTGCTCGTGTACAGCGTCTGGATCGGTATCACGCCCCAGTCCGGCGTCACCGAGATGTTTATTCTCTCCTCCTGCGCGCACGTCCGAGCCACCATGAACGTAATCGAGTAGTACATCCCCTTCATCACCTTCAATGTCTGCTTTATCGACGCCTCGTTCCCCAGCCGCACCGCATACGCCCCCTCCGGCACCACCAGCAGCATGTCCCCCTGCTTCTGCCCCGACTTTATGTACTCCACGAAACCCGATATCTCCCACTCCGGAATCGACTTGCTTCCTCCCACCACCACCGTCCCTTTCAGATCCGACGCCTTCGGACCCAGCTCGAAGTTCCCGTTCGCCACCAGTCCTGCATTCACCGTTCACCGGAGAGGTTAGGTTAATGCACATTTCAATATCCTTTTATTTGAAATAAAATATAAAAATAAAAAATTACGATTTTCAATAAAGATAAATACAATTACATTAAAGTGCTATAATTTTATTTCTATTTTAAAATTATTTAACAGTTTTTTTCTTTTATTGTTATTTAATTTAAAAAAAAGTTGCTACAGACAGAGTGAAATGCAAAATTTGGCAGATGCTATAGGGAAGTTGAGAAAGTGCATCTTTGAGGTGATGTGGTGGTGCAGACCACCACCACCACCTACATGTCCCTAGCAACACACAGGGCCATGTGAGTTTCCAGAGCAGCATGCATGCATTGTGCATACCCTAAACTGTGGGTCCCATCATGAATTTAAAATCAGGAATTTATGACAGCCGTGCAACATTAAGGTCACCGTCATATAGCTATAGGGTAGTGTCCCCAACAGTTAAGGGAAGAAAGATTATTAAGGGTGTGCATGCATAAATTACATCCACATCAATGAACAACACCACAATAAATTCATCCCTTTGGGGATATTGTAATACCTACATTTTAATTTCTACCTTTTCAGTCTCTAACAACATGCATCAAACCACATGCCACATTAATTAATCATCACTGTTCAAACACTTTGGTCTTCAAATTTTAGTAGGTTTATTAACATAAAACTAGTGAATCCACTCTAATGATTCATCATCAGGTTAATTTTTTTTCTTAAAAACCTTTTTTATTCATACATAACATACTAAATTTGAAAACCCACATAAGTTTTTAAAATGTAGAATCCAACCAAATTATATTAATTTTGTTTCTCCAATAATATTGGACTTGGATTTTTTTTTAAAGTTAATTTGGTATTGAAGACTATTACGAAGTGTACTTTAAGTCTAACTCAACTTCATAAAATCGGTTCATGAGATTGAGGATTTACACCCACTTATATACTATGAAAGACTCTAATCTCTAGTTGATGTAGAATCTACAACCAAGACTTAAAAATGGAGATTTAGACTACATTCAATAATTTAGATTTTTCTAATGAACAGTCTTATACATGAGACCTACAAGTATATAGATTTAGACTTTAGCTCAATTCAACTTACTTTCAAAATGAGGCTTGTTTTTTGTATTTGCATAATCTTTTATATAACTTGTGTGTTTTTTCTTTCTTATATCTAGTAACATGAAATAGAGATAAATGCAATTAAATGAATTAGAAGCAAAGACACTCTAAAAGTATATAGATGTATGTGTGTAAAATGGCTTATAAATGAATGATTAATTTGTAGCTTACCATCGATAATGGAGAAGGAGACATGAAAGGCGGAACACAGGAGCACCGACAGAAATATGAAGCTTCCCTTCATGTTTTCTGGGATGTGAAACTCTGCACTTTTGGGAAAATAATGAGGTGAAAAAGGAAGAAGACGAAAGAAGGGAGAAAAAAGCGTAGTGGATCAGTGGTGAGAGGGGTTTAGCCTTATATGCATGCTTTGTTACCATATCAGACTTAAATTTGACGTAAAATATCAAATGTGCCACTCAATGTTTATCTTCAAGATCATTGGGTTTTGTTTTGACGGATTTGCCCCTGCTTTTTTGGGGTTTTAGAATATAATCTGAATCTCACTTTTTTGGGAGATGTCTGCTAATAAAAAAAGTCAAGTACCTTTGAGAATAAAATTTATGCACCCGTTAAAAAAAATAGAAGCAAATATTTATTCGAAATCATACAAAAATAGATTAAAGAAAATCAATAAAAACACTTTTCTTTGTATTTTAATACTTTGTCCCCCCTATATAGGTTTTTCTTTCATAAAACTTTATCTTGATTACTATGTTGATTATTTGTATACAAATTCATAACAAACATTCTAATTTTGTATATATGAAGTTTAATCAAACACGCGTTTTTATTTTTTAAACTATATATTATACATACATGGATCTCCTTTTCCTCTTATAAATTAGTTTACATTGTATTCATTTGAAGGTTTGAAAAAATTTGTAGAACAAAGATTGGTTGATTTGATTTTTGTCAAGAGATTAAAGTGTGATTGATTAAAAAAATAAAACAAATAACAACATATTAGTAATAAGAAGATCCATAGAGTAATTATTGTAAAAACCAACACACTTCTTATACATAATCATTTATGACCCGAAATAGTTTTATACGATTTAGATAGATCTTATTTTTCATCCCAAAATGTTTTAAGTAATTAATCATGTTATAAATGTAAAATATTTACTGATTTTTGTTGATAATCAACATCAATCCATATAAAAAGCACTATACAAAAAATAAAAATAATTAGTGTTATACTGACTAAAAAAGATTATTGTAGAGATTAAAAAAAATTGTGGTTTTTAAATTAGTTTTTATTATTGTTAAATGGTTTATAAATTGATATATAATTAACTACTAAGATTTTTGTTACCAAATTTAGAATCTAAATTATTGGTAGTTAAAACCCTGATAACTAATTAAATATCAATTTAAAAATTATTTAATAATAATATAAACTAATTTAGAAATCAAGAGATGTTTTATATTATGATGAGTAGTGTATTATGTTATGATGGAGTAAAGGGAAGAACAAAGATCCTATACTTAGAGGCGAAAGCATTAATGGTGCATTGAAAGATGAAACATTTGCATGTTATTAGAGTGGAGGGAGAAAAAACACATCACGAGGAAGGTGGGGAAGAGGAAGAAGAAGAGAGAGCCCACAAAAAGGATCTAGGTGGAGTGTATTGGGCATTGTTTGATGATGATGGGATTGGTGCAAAATAGTCACCCACCTATAATTGGGAAAGATCACACACACACACACATTGGTTTTGTTTATGGGCTTTCAAAATGTGGGCCTTTTCACATATGGAAAGTGGTTATGCTTTCACTCTCACCCTCATGCATGGATCACCTCCATTTCAATCTTCCATCCTCGTCATTCAATTCTAAATTACACACACTTCCCTATGCTAATCAATGTCTTATTATAATCTACCGACATGCATTTCCTTCTCCTATTATAAACTATTTTATATTCTTTTCATTTCAAGGTTTGAAAAAACTTGTACGATGCTTGGTTTATTTCATTTTTTTCTAGAGATTATAGTTAGATAGTAAAAAACGCACCAGATTTAACGTGGTTTGGTCACCAAATGCAACATACATTCATATAGATAATTAGATTTTATTTTTGTCCGGTTACACATCAATTACAAGTACAATAATTTTTTTAAATGAAAATTACAAAGAAGACACAATGATTAAGCTTATTCACTAAATATTATGTCTAATCAGTCAAATCCAATTGATCCTGATTTCATATCCAACTAAAATGATTTTCAATCTTACACTGAGTAGAAATAAAAAAATAATTATCACAAGAATTTTTAGATTATAATAATGTTTGATTTTTTATATGGATTTGTCCATAACTAACATTGTATTCTCTTTCAAATACAATTTTTTCTCGTATCTCTCTTGTGTTATGATATGTAAGATAAAGATTGATACACATAGAATGAAGCAAAATTATATACCCTAATAAATATATTCTTAATGTGTTTGGTTTGATATTTATACTATAATAAAATTACTAAATAATAAGTAATTTTATAAAATAATAATAATAATAATATTAATTAAATTATATATTTAAAAAAATTATTAGTATTTAAAGTAGTTTGTATTATTAATAAAAATTTATAAACTGATTTCTAAATTTATATCTTACATTAACTACCAAAGTTTTAATTATTAACTATCCAAGTTTTAAATTAGTATGTTAGACAAATTTAAAAACTAAAGTTTATAAACTTTTATTAATAATAAAAATTATTTTAAATATCAATAATTTTTAGTTTATAAATTAATATATAACTTACTCAATAATATAGTAATTAACTGAAAAGCAGTAACCATTTAACTTAATTTTGACTTGATGTATTATGAATTCACTTGACTTGATATGATGCGAAACCTAATTTGTAATTATATTTACATAATAAGTGACTAAACCAATACATTTTCATTACCTTTTTAATTTATATATCTATTATTGTAAAATATAATGAATGATATATCAAAGAAAGATAGACATGTTGTAGAAAATGTCATAAGAATTTTAAATATAACATTTTTTAAGAGAAAACTCAAATACATAAAAAATATGAGAAAAATAAAGGAACAAATATATTAAGGGAAAATAAAACTTGTACATAAATTTGTATATGTTTAGTGTGGTGTTAGAAACTTCATATTCACGCTTTTTAATAAAAAAGTAAAAAATATTAAAAATAATTTCATTTTAATATGAATTATGAATATATATGCTCGACTTGATGAAATTAAGAAAACATTTTATATTGTATCATAATTAACTAGGCTGAATGAATAATTTTCTGTACTAAACTTTATAGAGGATACAAGATCGAAGTTGTAGGATTATTATTATTATTATTATTATTATTATTATTATTATTATTATATATATATATATAAATAATAAAATCATGAAATAGAAATCAATTTTAGAGACAAAAAATAATTAGTTGCTATAATGACTAAATTAGAGACCATTTTAGAAAAAAAAATTGATTTCTAAATTAGTTTATACGGTTGTTAAGTGGTATCTAAATAGCTATCAAGATTTTTGCTAGTAAATTTAGAATATAAATAATTGGTAGTTTAAACCTTGGTAGCTAATTAGAATTTAAAAACTATTTAAGCATAATAGAAACTAATTTAGAAATCAAAAAATTTGTAATCTCTAAAATATCACTAACTTAGTTACTATAACAAAAAATTGTTTTGTGTCTCTAATATAGATTTCTATTTCATTATTTTTTTATAATATATATATATATATATATATATATATATATATAAATATATTTTTTTTTTTTTTTAACGTATAGGTTTTAATCTAGTTCTATTTTTTTTTAATAATACTACTTTCATAATGATACTTAACATAAAATTTTTTATATAATTTTTTTTTATATTACATAATTTATGTATTAAAACTCGTTCAAATCTTAAAATAATATATTAGTTGTAATGGTGAAAAAAAGACTAATTTAATAATTTGTTTAATTAGGATTTTTAAATAAATTTATTTTATTTACTAAAAGTAATTTATCCTAAATGTATTAAAATTAGTATTGTATGTAAAAATATGTGAATAGTATATATAAAGCTGTCTATACGATAATAAATCTAACATTATAAATAATTTTATTATACATGTACGTTAAATTATTATTTTAAAACTTTTTATATTCGATGTAAAAAAAATCAGAAATATATATACATACATACATATATATATATATATATATATATATATATATTATATCATCTCTTCCATATATCAAATGGAAATAGTAATTAAACAAAAAAATAAAAAATTATAGTAACATTTCTTATTTTAACATAATATTGAGAACTTCATTAAGGAAAAACATGTAGTACATATATATTTGGATATTTGGAATTCAGTACACAAGAGGGGTACCAAAGGATTATCCAAACTATGA
>Ga0123342_1007871_pt1 | contig 13809 bp, 17 predicted proteins | sample Turbeawhitnodule_FD_89960 | JGI IMG/M metagenome (GOLD analysis project Ga0123342, IMG submission 89960) | Root nodule microbial communities of legume samples collected from Mexico - Turtle bean Mexico white nodule | ecosystem: Host-associated > Plants > Roots > Nodule | place: Mexico: Nepantla...
ACCCATGGTGGATGTCATTGAAAATCAATTTTCCATGTTAAACAATAACCTTGCGGTTTTTGGGTCCTACATGAAGCATGGTAATGAAGTGGCCACTGATTTGGTTGAGATTGCTCGTATACAGGCAACCGCAACACAAGATGTAGCTGCAGACATCGGACGACGCACCAACTATTATGGCGAGCATGTACACCATCAACGCCGCATAGTGTCCTACCAGTACTCCGAGTCTGATATCTGGTCTTTGTTGGTTGACAAGAACATTAGTGATGAAAATCTCCTGGACCAATGCTACGACTTCTTGTGTGAAAACCCAACTAAGGTCAAGCAACTATTTGGATTACCTGCCCAACGAAGAATGACAAAGTTGTTTAATATGATGACTCGACATAATTGAATGATGCTTAAGTTGTATTTTAAGGTTGCATTTTGTTCTTGTCGATTGACTCGCTTCATCAGTTGCTTCTAACGGAAACCTTCGACCCTTCTATCTTTGCCAGAGAATCGTACTTTCTTTATCAAGCAATCTCTCACCTGCAAAGACAAAGGGGCGTTTGCACTCCGACGCTCAAGTCAGTATAGGGCAAAGAAACACCAAGTGTATATAGTAGCTTCAGTCTTAGAAACTGTGTACCTTGCTAGGGTTCTTGGCACCCTTTATATAGGTTGAAACTAGGGTTTACCTTTGTGCTGTTACCTTTGTCTAGGGTTCCTTGGAGAACGTTCTTGAGCGCTATTTACATAATCTTAGCGTATCTGGCACATAGAACTTCCCTTAACTGGAGTGCAACGAATAACAAAGTGGCCGCCTGGGTACCAACTTGTGCACCTATTCTCTGGCGTCATTTGTTTCTACGGGTGCCTAAGTATCCAAGTGCCATGCATGCAGCTTCCCTTGGAAACCCTAACCCTAATGGTTCTTAGCGCCTCCAAGGATTATTCTCACGTGTCGCTCCTGTATGCGCTACACACACCACGTGCATGGATCCCTCGTGACTTAGGTTTCCCTCACATCTGATCTTTTACCTGATGATTTGGGATAATTTTGGGACCCACCTCGCGTGGCTCATCATACGTTTAGACCATCGATGTCCGATCTCTCCCTCTGTCGGCGAGGTCTGATGTCGATCTCCAACGTCGGGGTCTATGGCACCGATGTCCGAAGACTGACCAATCTCCTAATAGGTGCGTCCGGGGCCCCCCTTACGTGGCCCACTTCCACTATCAGGCACCGGTGTGCGATGTTTGAGGTCAGTCTCTAAAATCGATGACCGAGGACTGGTCAGGACATAAGCCCCCCAGTCTCGAGCTGTAACTTGTTTCAGTGAAGAGACTAGTTGATCGCGTTGGGCAACTTACGTGGCACTAGGTAATGGGTGTGAACAGTACACCGAAGTGACATCTCACCACACCCTTTATATCAGCGTACATGTGGCAAGATCAACGGCTGGGACTTGTTGGTGCTCAAACTTCTTCGTGCACTGTTCAAACCCTTAAACTTTTACGCTCTCTTCACTGTTTCATCACTTTTACTTAAGCAAATATTTCTCTCGAGCATTTCTGTGAAAACGCTCTCTCTTCTCTCTTCTGAAACCTCAAACCTTTGAATCCTCAACATTCAAAGGTATGATTTTTCTTCGACGAATGTTCTTGCTTTATGATTTTGTTGTCCATAACATGCTATAATTGTTTGGGACTGTTTATGTTTTCTGCATTTTAGGTTTTCTACACATTCATTTCCTCTGTTTTACGCTTTGAGTCTCTGTTCTCTGACTTTTTCTAGTTTTGTCGCGTCACACCATCTTCCTTCTCTAAAGTTACGTTTTTTCTTCTCTTTTTTTTTCTTCCTTATTTAAGATGACCCAACAAGAACCTCCTCCAGCTCTTCCTTCAGATTCTAGCTCAGTGTCGTCTTCATCCCCTGTTCCATCTACAACACCAAACCTCCTCATTCTGCCTCCGTCTATAAGTCCTTATACCACTGGGCACCCACTGCTCTTCTAAATGAGACATCCAACTTTACCTCTCTTGATAGTATAGCTACTTATAAGAAGAAGCATACCTGCCACAAATCACGCATTTTCAGCAAAGACCACGACAAGTTCGTGAGGATGGTGGCTTGCAGAGTAGGGGAGCCAGTGTGTGCTAATGAGTCTTCAGACCATGAAAGCCCTTTCTGTTTTATCTTCTCCACCGTTTTTCGGAGGCTTGGGCTTCGATTACCCTTCACTCCCTTCGTGTGTGCACTCCTAACTGAGGTGAACGCCGCCCCCGCTCAACTGCACCCCAACAACTGGGTGTTCGTGAGGGCCTTTGCAATCCTTTGCCACTGTCTTGGCCATACGTCATCAGTGGATGTATTTCTCTTCTTCTTCGAAGTGAAAAGCCCAGGCAAGAAGCTGTGGGTCAGTTTTAATAGTGTTGCTGGGAGGGTGTTTCTAACGCTCTTCCAGCAATTCTATAAGGGGTTCAAGAAGCACTTCTTCAAGGTGTGGGGTGCAATCGGAGGGACCCCAGCCTTTTAGATGGGTTCCCTCTCTACTAGGTGGAGAAGCCAAACCTCTAGAAGCCCAAGTGCCTCGAGGACTTTCTCCCTCAGGAGCTAGAAGTATGCGAGTTCCTCTTTGGACTCCATACCCCATTTAGCACATTGGAGCTGCTCAAACTTGAGTTTAGCCCCAAGCCCTTAAGAAATACATCGGTACCCTTCTCATTCATGTCTTATCTTTGTCTGCATTTTACTTGCTTTATTATCGACGTGTCCTGACTTGTTGTCTTCATGCAGACATGGGCTTTAAAAAAGATAAGAAGAAAAAGCTGGTCGAACTGCTTGCCAAGCGCAGAGCAGCCGCCGCTGGCGTGGGTACTTCAACGCCCAGATCTCCTCCAAACTCTGCCACTTCCGCCCCTAACACCACTGAGCCAGCCCCTGTCGATAGGCAGAAAGGGGTGGTGGTGGTGGTTGTTGATTCCGAGGACGAGGCTACCTGTACAAACCTTGTCTTCAAGAGGCCAAGCGTGGACGAAGCCGCGGTGCCCTCCCACTTTGCATCTGGCGAACTCACCCCTGCCTTCAGGGATAATCCCCCGAGTGCTTCTTCCCCACGCGATCTCGTGGTACACGAAGGTGGGGGTGAGACTACCCCTGAAGAGTGCCCAATAAGTCTTGCTCCCGAGCTCCATGTGCTCCTCTAACAGGCCCTCAAGCACTTCCAAGACAAGGAGATGTTGGAGAGCTTGAGTGGCAACCTCCTCCAAGACCGCGTGGCATACGGTCTTGGAGACTTTCTCGTCACATCCATTCTTGCGCTAAGTAAAGCTCAAGAAACACAAGAACTCCAAGCTAGGATGGCAAAACTGGAGGAGGAACTGGCCCTCAAGACCAAGGTCTTCTCCAACCGTGAAACCGCCATGTACCAGGAGTTGGTAAGTCTTCGCCAATCCGAGAAGGACGCCAAAAAGCTTCTTTTTGACAAGACCCAAGAAGTCGTCAATCTGGAGGCGAAGATCTTGCCCTTCGCAGCAAGGTGGTTGACCTGGAGGAGAAGGTCGAGGGGATGCAGACCCAAATGGCCAAGTTGGACGAGAGGGCCACCCAGCACGAGGTCCAGCTGGGGCAGGTAGAAGTGGAGCTGGGCGAGAAAGTTGAATTCTTCAAGAAGACAGAAGAGGAGCTCAACAATGATGTTGTCGATGCTTACGGCGAGGGGTTCCAAGATGCCATGGCTCAGTTTGCCTGTGTGCATCCTGAGGTGGGTCTTTCCCCTTTCAGTGAGTCCAAATGCGTTGTTGATGGGCAACTCGTGCTCAGAGAGTAATCGTCCTGTAATTCTGTCTTCTTGATGAACAATATGCTCCTTGTATATACATACATATATATATATATATACATATATATATATACATATATATACATATATATATATATATATCTTTATGACCATTTGTCTTTCCTTTAATTGTTTGTCTTAGGCTTTAGCTTGCATTTTTCTGCCTTTACTTGCATTGACTTCAACTAACGACGCCCTCGACATAGGTTCGCCCTTTAGGTAGCACGCTTTAACTTCATACCTTGTGTGCGCGGATCCCTTAACTGGCTCAACCTTTGTCTGATGATAAACTCTTGTTGTTGTTTTTGCTCTTCTTCTTGCAAAGTAAGGTTACCTGCTGATCTCGTCCCTACCCCTCTAAGATCGATGGGAATATCTTGTTGGGATCATTGGCGAATCACATCGTTCTCAGCCTTGGCTTACTAGCAAAGGGAGAGGTGTGTCCTCTCGATCTCGACCCTGCATTACAAAGGTAAGGGTGAACTTAACCGATGAGCCACGTTGTTCGACCCTAGAGTTTATACACAAGAGGGGGGGCTCCCTAAGGAACTATACTGCCTTCATCTTGGTGTTTCTAACTCGGGTGAACGACTCTTACCGACCTCATCCTTGTTGTACATAGTCAAGGGACAGGTCTGACCGCGACCTTGCTATAAAAAGTCAAGGGGCAAGCCATTAACGTTTGAACCATACTGTTCTCAGCCTTGGTAAACTTGCGTAAAAGGGAGGTTCATCATGGAACCATACTATTCCCGATCCTAGCGCATTACTTCAAGGGAGAGGTTCATTAACTGGCGAACCATACTATTCTTCGCCTTGGTGAACTTACACAAGAGGGCTCATTGGGGAACCAAACTACCTCCGCTCTTGGTGTATCACTTCAAGGGAGAGGTTCATTAACTGCACTGCACACACATTTCTTATCTGAATAACTGAATATTTTATTTGGGTGACCTCGTTAAAAATCCTTATGGGGGAAAAAGAGTGTCCCCTTAAAATGTGTATAATGCCAACATCTTTAACTAAAATAAAACTTAAGATTGATCGCGTTCCAAGTTCGAGGGATCGCGCCACCCTCTAGTGTTTCGAGCCTTTATGCTCCATTCCCAAGGGCCTCCGTTATTCTGAAAGGATCGATCCACTTAGGAGATACCTTATTTTATAACTGGTACGGGTGGGCCTTTCGCATCACCGAGTCGGCGACCTGGAACTGGCGAGGTCTCAGCTTGGAGCTGTACTTGTACTCCACCCTCCTCTTCAAGGCTTCAGCCTTGATTCTTTCTTCCTCCCTTACTTCATCTAGTAGGTCCAGGTTCACCTTTCTCTCTTCGTTGGACTCCTCGACCACGAAGTTCTGGAAACGCGACGAGTTCTCCTGAATTTCTACTGGAATCATTGCGTTCGAACCGTACACCAAGCTAAAGGGTGTTTCCCTAGTTGTGGACTGGGGAGTAGTGTGGTAAGCCCACACAATTCTAGGAACTTCTTCCGCCTAGGTCCCCTTGGCTTTATCTAGCCTTCTCTTCAAACCTCTGAGCAGAACTCGGTTGGCAGAATCGACCTGTCCGTTTGTCTGAGGGTGTTCAACTGACGCGAACACCTGTTTTACTCCCAGCTCTGTACATAACTTGCCCAATTGTTGGCTTGCAAATTGGGTACCATAGACAGACACCAATCTCTTCAAAATTCCAAAGCGGCATACTATATTTTTCCACACAAAGTGTTGGACCTTATGGGCTGTGATTTGCACCACTAGCTCAGCCTCGATCCACTTTGTGAAATACTCTATGGCAACCACAAGGTACTTCATCTGCCGTATTGCCAAAGGGAAAGGCCCCAGAATGTCGATCCCTCAAGTATGAAATGGCCATGGGCTGTAGATCGATCTCAGCTCCTTTGGAGGCGCTTTGTGCCAGTCAGCATGTTGTTGGCATTGTTAGCATCGCTGGGCATACCTCGTGCAGTCTTCCCTCATGGTTGGCTAGTAATATCCGGCGCGAATGGCCTTTGACGAGAGGGATCGGCCGCCGACGTGGCTACCGCATATTCCATCATGCAGTTCTGCCATAATGCGTGTGCACTGCTCACCACTTACGCATACTAGGATAGGGTGGGTGAATCCATGCCTGAACAACTTTTCGTCGATCAAGGTGTACTTGCTCGAATTTTTCTTGATTTTTCTACCTGCTGTGGGTTCTAGTGGGAGTATTCCATCAGCCAAATAATGTTGGTAGGGTGTCATCCAAGTTTCTTTTGTTTCGACTTGATGAACTTGGGACGACATTTTCCTAGCAACCGGGTACACGTTTATCCTAGGCGTTTTCAACGTCTCCTGCGTTAACGACCGATGACTCCTCCTCACTTCTTCCGTTGTGTTGACCTACTGGACCTCGACCATGTTGTCTGTGGTAGTTCGAGGTGTCTTCAGGGTCTCCTGAATTACTGTCCTCTATCTGCCCCCCTTGCCCGAACTGAGAGCTTTGCAAGCAAGTCTGCTTGGGCATTCTGCTCTTTGGGCACATAAACTAACTCGAACACCTCGAAAACCTTGAACGTCCCCTTCATAACTTGGACGTATTCTAGGTAGACGGCCATCTGGGGGTCTTTAGCTTGGTACTCCCCCGTAATCTGACTTGTGACTAACAAAGAGTCACTCTTTTCTAGTAAACCTTTCTCTCTCATTTCCTTGGCTAGCAACATTCCAGCGATCAGGATCTCATACTCTGCTTGGTTGTTACTGGCCTTCAAAGCGAACCGTAGGGCCTGCTCAATCAGCAACCCATCTGGTCCTTCTAAGATGACACCAACTCCACTACCTTGTTGGTTTGAGGAACCATCTACAGAGAGCACCCATTTAAAACCTGCTCCTTCTTGGCGCGTGGATGTTGAGGAGCTCTACTACGAAGTCAACGTAAACCTGACCTTTGATGGGGCCTCTAGGCTCATACTGTACGTCAAACTCAGATAGCTCTACTGCCCATCGCACCATTCTTCCTACCACATCTGGCTTTTGTAAGACCTTGCGAATTGGAAGGTTTGTCATTACGATTACGGTGAAGCTTTGAAAGTAATGGCGAAGTCTTCGCGCTGAGTACACTACTGCCAGAGCCGCTTTCTCTAGGGCCTGGTACCTCACCTCTGGCCCTTGCAACACCTTGCTGACGAAGTAGATCAGTTTCTGCACCTGGTCTTATTCTTGCAGCAGAACCGAACTAATAATCTTCTTTGTAACTGCGAAGTATAGGCGAAGGGGAGTACCTAGCTCTGGTTTGCACAGTACTGGTGGACTAGCCAGGTACTCCTTCAGCTTCACAAATACCTCTTCGCACACCCGGGTCCATACGAACCTATTGTTTCTCTTCAGGCACTGGAAGTAAGGATGCCCCTTGTCTCCTCCTGCCGATATGAATCTGGACAGAGCGGTCATGCGCCATGTTAACTACTACACCTCTTTGACTGAGATTGGGCTCCTCATTTCTATTATCGCAGTGCACTTCTCGAGATTCGCCTCTATCCCACGTTCAGTGAGTAGGAACCCCAAGAACTTGTCTGCCTTGACCCCGAACACACACTTCTCTCGGTTCAGCTTCAGTCTGTACTTCGCTATCGTGGTGAACAACTCTTCCAGGTTTGCCACATGTTGCTCCTTCTGCTGGGAGATGACCACCATGTCATCTACATATGCTTGGACATTTCACCCTAACATGGCAGCTAATACTCTGTCCATCAACCTCTGGTAGGTGGCACCTGCGTTCTTCACTCCAAAGGGCATCACCTTATAGCAATAACAAGACAACTCTGTCATAAACGTTGTCTTGCACTCGTCCCTGAGGTGCATCATGATCTGGTTGTAACTAGAGAAAGCATCTAGGAAACTGAGTAGTCTGCATCCAGTCGTACTGTCTACCAAGGCGTTTATACTAGGCAGTGGGTAGGAGTCTTTCAGACAGACCTTGTTGAGGTCTGTGAAATCAACACACTTCTTCCACTTCCCGCTGGCCTTTTTCACCAGCATCACATTGGCCAGCCATTCGAGGTACTGGATCTCCCTAATGTGGTCAGCCTTCAATAGCTTCTCCGTCTCTTCGCGTACGACCTGACGCCTCTCCTCGTTGAACTTCCGTCTTCTCTGGCAAACAGGTCGAACCCGGGGGTCCATGGTGAGACGGTGACACGAGAAATCAGGGTCTATGTCAGGCATGTCAGAGGCAGACCACGCGAATGCGTCGAGGTGCCTTGCTATGACTTCGGCAATCTGATCCTGCGACTCTTGACTCAAAGTCCTGCCAAGCTTGAACATCTTCCCACCGATCTCTCTCTCCAGTACGTCTCCAGCAGGTTCGGGTCGTCTCTCCCGGGCAATCTCTGCGCGGGTGACCCCTTCTTATCTTGGAGGCTGGGTAGTGACAGCGAACACCCCTCTCTTCGTCTTGAGGCTATTTTCGTAACACTTCTTAGCCTCTTTCTAGTCAGACTTGATGGTGATCACTGTACCTTCGAGGGAAGGTAGCTTCATCTTCATATGTCTCGTGGAGGCAATCGCTCAAATCCTGTTCAAAGCAGGTCTACCTAACAGTATATTGTAGGCTGATGGGGCGTTAACAACAAGATGTTGGCAGTACGCGAAGTTGTGCCGTCCGTGAAGGTCGTCCTTAGCTCTATATGTCTGCGCACCTCCACTTGGTCTCCAGCGAAACCATACAAGCACCCAGTATAGGGCCTCAATTGGTCTGGAGACAACTGCAACTTGTTGAAGGTCGACCAGAACATCATGTCGGTCGAGCTTCCTTGGTCTGTGACGACGCGATGCACCCTTCTTCCTGTTGTGACTAACGAAATTACCACCGGGTCATTGTCGTGGGGTATGACATCTTGGCGGTCAGCCTTGGTGAAGACGAGGTCGACATTGGGGGTCTGATATACCTCTTGTACCTCTACTGCCATCACTTCTCGCGCGTACTTCTTTCGCTGGGAGGCGGTGCATCCTCCCCCTGAAAACCTTCCAGAGATTATGTTGATCTCCCCATGAATGGGCACCTCGTGCCCCTGATCTGCCCCTGCGGTCACCAAATGTTTAATCGTTCTGCTGCTCTTGAAGGTAATCCTTCAAGAAGTTGCTCTTCACTAGCTCATCTAGTTGGTGTGCCAGGGCAAGCAATTGCGTATGTAGTGCCCATGTGCTTGGTGAACCTTCCTATCGGTCTTTGCGAGCACCTTCAGTCTTGCCGCTATGTTTGGGATAGCGATTAGCTCCTTGAACTCCACTTGGAAATTATGTTTCGGGGGTGGGTCCCTTCGTGCGCGTGTCTCTGCCTAGGACTGTTCGTAGGGTTTTCTTGTTCCCTTCTTCTCTGTGGTCGCCTCGTGCACCCTCATTGGCTGAGGTCGTCTTGCTGCTCGAGGTTAGATAGGACCGACAAGACCACGTTTCCCCGTGACTCGATCATCTGCGACGATGTGTGCCAACGCCCAACGTCTGATCTCGGTGAATGTCTTCGGGTAGAACCTTAACAGTGATTCGCTGAAAAGTCCTAGCAGCATTCCCTTGACAAAGGCATGCACTGTCATGGCCTCATCCGTGGGTTTCAACCTTACCACCTGGACCCCAAACCTGTTCAAGTAGTTCTTCATGGACTCCCCCTGGTACTGTTTAATGTCAAAGACATCATAAGAAAGTCGGGTGGGGGCCTTGTTAACAAGGTATTGTTCCCTGAACAACGTCGCAAATTGGTCGAAGGTGGTGGGTGATGTGTCCATCGGGGAGACTGACGAACCATTCTAACGTCGTGCCTGCCAACGTGCTCATGAGCAGCTTGTGGTACACAGCGTCAGATCCTCTTGTGAGCATCTGAGTGTGGAACGCCATGAGATGGGCCTTTGGGTCCTCCACACCCGTAAAGGTGACCTTCGAGCCCAGAGACGTGGTGGGCAACGCCGTATCCATGATTGCCTGCGAGAACGGCATGGGACATGCCCTAAGGGGTACAGGTGGGGCACGTTCATTCACTTCACGTTCCCCTACCTGTTGCAAATCCCTGCGTAGTTCCTCATTGACCCTACGCAGTTCTTCGTTGTCCGCGCGTGATGCAGCAATTTCAACCCTAGATGCTGCCACCTCTTCTTGGAGGGCCCGCATAGTTTTCAGTATTTGTTACGTGGTAATGTTGTCCCCTCCAGGGGGCACTACACCTGTGGCTACAACAGATTCTTGTCTCGTACTCCTCATATTGCTGGTAGAAACTTTCAACACGATTGTGAGTGGGACCTTGCTTTAATGGCTCCCATGGTGGGCGTCAAATGTTCCTGCCAGTTGACTCGCTTCGTCAGTTGCTTCTAACGGCAACCTTCGACCCTTCTATCTCCACTTGAGAATCGTACTTCCTTGATCAAACAATCTCTCACCTGTAAAGACAAAGGGGCGCCTTGACGGTCGTTTGCACTCCGATGCTCAAGTCAGTGTAAGGGCAAAGAAACATCAAGTGTATATAGTAGCTTCGGTCTTAGAAACTGTGTACCTTACTAGGGTTCTTGGCACTCTTTATATAGGTTGAAACTAGGGTTTACCTTTGTGTTGTTACCCTTGTCTAGGGTTTCTTGGGGAACGTCCTTGTGCCACTATTTACATAATCTTAACGTATTTGGCACATAGAACTTCCCTTAACTAGAGTGCAACTAATAACAGAGTGGCCGCCTGGGTACCAACTTGTGCACCTATTCTCTGGCGTCATCTGTTTCTATAGGTGCCCTAAGTATCCACATGCCATGCATGCATCTTCCCTTGGAAACCCTAACCCTAAATGTTCTTAGCGCCTCTTAGGATTATTCTCACGTGTCGTGCCTGTATGCGCTACACACACCACGTGCATGGATCCCTCGTGACTTAGGTTTCCCTCACATCTGATGTTTTACCTGATGATTTGGGATAATTTTGGGACCCACCTCGCGTGGCTCATCATACGTTTAGACCGTCGATGTCCGATCTCTCCCTCTGTCGGTGAGGTCTGATGTCGATCTTCAACGTCGGGGTCTATGGCACCGATGTCCGAAGACTGACCAATCTCCTAATAGGTGCGTTTGGGCCCCCCCTTACGTGGCCCACTTCCACTATTAGGCACTGGTGTGCAATGTCTGAGGTCAGTCTTTGGAATAGATGACCGAGAACTGGTCGAGACACATTTCATTTTAGTTTGGTTGTGTTGTTTATTTGAGTCTTTAAATCATTGCGTTGTTGATCGAACTCTGTTGTTTTGATTGTGTTGTTTATCGAACTCGGTTGTTTATCATTGTGTTGTTTTTCGAAGTTTATTGTTTAATTGTGTTGTTTATCAAAGTCTTTAAGTCATTGTGTTATTTATCGAATTTTTTAAATGATTCATAATTTTCTTCTATTTACTCGTATTTAAATTTTATTAATTTGGTCTCTACGCTATAAAATTGTTCATAATAGATTATAAATTTATAATCTATGACATCCTCATCCACCAAGAGGCTGAAAATCCACAAGGATAAAGCTCTAACACATGATTTTCATTTTTCTTTTAATATATTTTTCATGTATTTTTACATAATTTAATAATAAAAACTACACTTCATTATAAATATTAATTATTAAATAAATTTAACTAACATAAATATTTAATAAAATGAAATAATAATAATTAATTATTAAAATATATCAGATTATACTACTAATACATTTTTATCCTTATTTTTTATTATATTTTTTATGAAATTTTTTTTTATGGTTAATTAAGTTATATTTTTGTTGTTGTAGTATTTTATAGATTGCTTTATTATTAGGTTTTTTAATATTAAAAAATAGTTATTTTTTATTTATGTAAGATATGATTTATTTTCTAATTTTATAGTATATATTTAATATTTAAAAATATTATTTCAAGTTCTCTTTTTATTTAATTTGTTGTTGTGATTATATTAATATATTTCTATATATAGTTATTATGTTTATGAGTTATAATTTATTTGATTATATTTTTTTATGAAATTTTTTTCTATTGTTATTTACGTTGTATTTTTGTTGTTGTAGTATTTTTTTATTTTTATTACTAGAGGATTTTTAATATTAAAAAATAATATATTTTTATCTGATTTATTTTTCAATTTTATAGCACATGTTTAATATTTTAAAGAAATTACTTGAAGTTTTGTTTTTATTTAATTTGTTGAATACATATTTTTTTCTAATTATAATTTTTATATTATACATATTTATATTTAACATATTTTTTTTTTAATTATAATTTTTAAATCTACGAAATATGTGAAAGTTGTTCATTTTTAAACAAAAACAACTCATTTTATTATTAGTTTTTTAATAGACAAGGGTAAATTTGTAAAGTAACATTTCACACTTTTAAATAAAAATTAAAATTCTCTCACAACCATCACATCACTCACAAACTCCCATAAATTTTTCTCACACATTCATCCTAACATACTCCAATCCAAGCACTCTACCTTTCCTCGCACATCCACTCTCTCAAATCTCCACACATCCCTCCCTAATCCAAACAGAGTCTAAGGGTTAGAAAACAAAATAATAATACTTTAATATATTATATAAAAACTTTATTTTCACAAGAAAAATTGGCTACAGTATTAAAAATACTTTGATATATTTTTCCAATTGTGTTGATTTCTGAGTAAATTACAAAAAAATGCCACTGACCATTTTTATTTGCATCAGTTTGGTTTTCACTTAGAATATTCTTTTTAATTATTAAGATTATTTTTTATGTTTAAATGCAAAATATGTTTCATAAATAACATTTTCACAAAATTATATTAAATACTAATTATATTAAAGTTAAAAATATTGATAATCTGACTGTATAAATTCAATCAATATCTTTTAATACCAAAATTATTTAATTATTTTTAGATTTTATAATTTATTCTCTACAAATATTGTAATAATAAAAACAGTTTCAGACTGAAAACTAAAATATCACAGTTAAACTAGTACACGTCCAGAATTAATCAGGAATAGTTGATGAGAATAAGTTAGGGGCAATTCTTCCTGCACAAGTTGCCGTACCCTATACTTCGAAAAGTATCCCAATTACTTTTGACATTTTCCATTGAACATTTTTTATTTTAGAATATTTCAGAATCTAAAATTTAGAGATTTCTTGAATTATAAAATTTAGACTTTCAAGATTATAATATTTAGATTCAGAGACTTTCAGTATTATAAAAGAATTATAAAATCTGAGAATCTGAAAGTTGAAATTTGTAATTTTGTATTTTAAATTGTATATTATAAAATACAAAATTTGTATTTTAAATTGACAAATCCAAATGAATATTTGTAATTTTGTATTTTAAATTTTATATTATAAAATACAAAATTTGTATTTTAAATTGACAAATCCAAATGAATATTTTAGATTGTATAATTCAAGATATAATGTATTTTAGATTGCAAAATACACTCGATTTCTCGGTCCAGTTCAAATTTTGTATTACAAAAATTACAAAATTACTAGAAGAAAACTGAAAACTCCTTAAGTTAGTCAAAATATCATTGAGTATTAATTTTTTATTGCGGATTTTCTTATTTTTCGGATTTTTATGTCCGGACACAAAAAACTCTTCCAAATCTACAGTTATTTTCAATTCAGGATTTTCATATCCAGAATAAAGGGTATTTTTGAAATTTTAAAAACGTGTTGAGTGCAGGTTGTAAAATATTGGGTTTAGGAAGAATTTGCCAAATATCATTATCAATTCTTGTAGATCAGGTCACATGAATTGGTTTTATAATGAGAATCTTAGGCCCATTTTTTATTCATTCAAAGCCCAATTACTTCCATGTAACCCCCACGTATCCCTTGGCTGCTTCTTCCTGCACCTCCATACCTTCTTCTCTCACCTCCATAGATTTTCATATTTCCAAAAATGTCCCTCTGTAATATTCCGGATTACATAATCCGGAAGTCATTTTTCAAATTTGTAA
>Ga0123342_1007873_pt1 | contig 13807 bp, 4 predicted proteins | sample Turbeawhitnodule_FD_89960 | JGI IMG/M metagenome (GOLD analysis project Ga0123342, IMG submission 89960) | Root nodule microbial communities of legume samples collected from Mexico - Turtle bean Mexico white nodule | ecosystem: Host-associated > Plants > Roots > Nodule | place: Mexico: Nepantla...
AAAAACAAAAAAAATGTTATTACATGGACAACAATAAAAAACCGTTGCTTATACCTCCTTTAGACAACACTTTTTTACATGTTGACATATTAGTGTGGCCTAAAGGGAAAAATGGTGTAGTGATTAGATTCTTTCAACAAAGCTTTACTTGGAAAATGGAAATGGAGACTTGGGTCTCTTGAGAACGGTTTATGGAAAGATATTCTTGTCTCTAAATATGGCTCATGGAGGAATCTATTTGAATCTAGAACCTTAAGGCATGGATCTAGATGGTGGTGTGACTTAAACAAAGCGTGTAAGGATGGGCAGAGTATCAATTGGTTTGATTCTAATATGGAATGGGAAGTAAGGTCCGGTGAAAAAGTCAAGTTGTGGGAAGATGTTTGGGTGGATAATTGTCAACTAAAAGTCAGATTTTCAAGGTTTTTTAATAGTTCCCTCATCATTTACAGTCCCTTGCGTTGCTTTGGCAAATGACATAAAGACATATGTAGTTGGGAAGTCAAGTGGATAAGAGAATGGTTTGAGTGGGAGAAGGCCTAAGTAGAAGAATTCATGTCTATGCTGGAAGGTCAAACCTTGAAATCAGGTCGCGACAACAAATGGTTATGGAGAGATCCGCAAACCTGTAAGTATTATACCAAAAATATGTGTATGAAATCCTTTATAGTTCTACCCATGTGCTTCTAAATCTGGTTATGAGTGTGGATTGCAGTCGTAGGCGAACAGTGAAAACAAAGGAATAAGAATATTTACAAAAATGGAAGAATAGACCATCATGATATTTTCACGATGGCACAACTGAAGGTTTGGTCTTGGGTAACTGCGAAGGTAAGATTAACATGTTTTTCTTACTCTGATTGGTGTTTCGAACCACTTGTCTATATGAGGTCTACTAAAATTAACAAAGGTTAAATGTGCGAGTGGTAAAACATAGGTAAGGTTAGTGAGCTCGACCTCTTTAAATTTCAGCATAATGAAATTATTTGATTCAATGTAATAATTAGTCCACTTTTTATATTCTCAAAATCTTCAACATTATAAAATAAAATAAAAAAAAAAACAAATAACTCACCCTTGTCTTGTACTAGCTTAAAAAGAAAAATCTTTCAAATACAATATTAACAAATGTGTAACCTGATAAAGTCAACAAACTCTTCTTATAATAAATTTTAAATGACTCTCATACTATACTAAAAAGTAAAATATAAAATTTAACTCAACCTTATAAACTCTAAATGCACTCCCTTATAATTATAAAATATCATTATCTCGATGTAGGATCTTCCACTTACATACTAATTTAAAATATTTCAACTTATATTATCAACGGAGATTATACATGACCCTATAATAACGAGTTTTCCAACATTTATAAAAGAATAGTACCTCAAATAGTATTGTACCAATTTAAGCTATTTTTCTACATATCAATTCTAAAAAGTGAGTAAGAAAATTATAATTCATATGCAATAAAATAAATTTAATTATATATTAATATATTTATAAAATAAACTTTTAAAATAATTTATTATAAAAAATAACTTTTTAAAAGTTAAATTAAAGTTTAAATAAATTTTAAACTAATATAAAATTTATTATAATTTTTTTATATATAAGTTTTAAAAGAAATTATTTTATTTTTTAAAACTAATTAGTTTTATTTATGTATTATTTTAGTATTAGTTTTAGTTATTTATTTATAAAATAGATTGATCATTAATAAAATTAATAATATTAGAAAACTTAATTTATTAAATAAAATTGCATAACGTATATAAATATAATGTTATTTTTATAATATATGTTTAGAAAGATAATCCATTATGCTATAAATATTATTGATTATATAAATATTTCTTTACATTCTGAAGAAAAAAATTAATGTTTTTTCTTAAATCTTTATTACATTTTCAGCTTCACAATAAATCTCTGTTTTTCTATTGGTAAGTAGGCTCTATCTTCTGTCTGAACCAGAGGAGTGTCCCTTTCTGTACTCCACAATGGAGCATATGGCAATGGGTCTAAGTACATGCACTTTAAAAAAATAAAAATTAAAAATTATCAATGGATATTATCACTTCCTTGACCAATCATACATTGCAAAACGTACCAACTTGTAGCCAATTACTAAACAACAGTGTACATTCACTAGACTTTGCCTAAATAGAAAGTTGGAAAAAAATTGGATTAGAGGGTGTAATTGTGATTTTGAGTTTTTAATTATTATTATTATTATTATTATTATTATTATTATTGCAACTTTAATGTTTTCACAATTTCATTTTTCAATTGCAAACTCTAATCAGAAATAATAATTCCTATGTGGTGGAGTTAGAGGTGGAGATGTAAAATGAAATAAATCACTCATCACTTACACTATGTCCTCCATTATTGGCTCAAGTCAAAGTAAATGTTCACAGAAACTCCAATCCTTTGACTTTTCAAGACATAAGGGTTAGAGACCACATATTTCTATAATTCTTGAAAAATTTATTTTTTCGTGTTTATTTATATTTTTTCTGGTATACATTCATTCATATATTTTTTTCTTTCTGTTTCTTTAATCCTATTATTTTTATGTAAAAGAAAATTTAATAAGATAATAGGGTGAGTTATTTAACATTTTCCCTTGTTTTTAATTTATAAATAGTTTAAAAAAAACTGTCAGTGTCATACAGACTTCAACATTTGCTATAATAGGTTGTTCTGTTGGCAGTGGACATTTAAAATTTTTTAAAATTCTTAAATACTTTGTCTAGATAAATTAACTCAAAAAATTTAAATATAAAAAATCTCAATTTAGATAGAGTAATTTCATTTTTCCAATACCAAAATATATATATATATATATATATATATTAGTTTTAAATATTTAATGTAAAAACTATAAATGAGAAAGATAAGTACCAAGAACTTTAGATTTATACTTTATATAAATTTTATACTTATATAATTTTAAAAAGATTAAAATATTGGCATAAATTTCTAAAATTTTTAAAAAAATTTAAACATACAAACAACATATTCTACCATGAAACATTTTATTTTTTAAAATGAAATTAATTTCTAAAATTTACTTATCTAAATCCAAGATAATGGAATTATTTGTATATATGTAGCTGTATGACATTTTTGAAACAATAAAAAATTTGATTCCATGAAACATTGTTTCACCAACCAACAAGAGGAACAGCAAATTTGTAAGATATTGCAATTGGATAGGGTTATGGATACGATGTTTCCTTGTGTGTTTATGTGTACGGATGTTTCTTATTTCAACATAAACAAAAAGGTCATTCATATGAATCTTTAGATAGATGACATAAGCAGGTATGGCCTAAGGTCACTCAACTCTTTATCTTTATTTTAGGCATAAAACTATTATTAATTACTTTTTTTCTGTAACTAAGAATGATGGAGGTTAACTAAAACATTTAGTTTTAATTAGAAATACGGATTTTTAGTTGAGTTTTTTTTAAGTATTTTACTGATTATACACTTTTTTTTATGTTCATCCCTATGTATCTGAGTCATAATTTAATTTTTTAAATATAAAATATTAGTTTTTCAGTCAATTTTTATTATTTTAATTATTATAATAATACGAGAAAAAGAAAATATTACTATAGTAAATATTTATTATTATTTAATATTATGTCTAAATTTGCAATCACTGCGTAATAAAATTATATATATATATATATATATATATATATATATATATATATATATATATATATATATTATAGCTAGACGGGCTGGGCTGTTGCTAACTCACTAGGCCCATATATTTTACTTCTAAAGAAATGTTCTTCTTTAATGCAAATCAAAAGGCAATTATTAGCAAAACCAAGAGACCCAAATCACCAACGATAAGTGTAAGGATCTGTTTGGATGAAGGAGGGAAAGTCTCAGATTTTGAGGAGAGAAGGAAAATGATAGTGTTACAACTTCAAGATTTGTATACAACCATGTGATACTATTATAAATAAATATATATTAAAGGATAAAATTGTAATTAAATGATATAAAAAAGTATTAAAATGATACTATTGGAAGTTGTAATGTGGTTGTATAAAAAAATGGGATTGTTCAAATATCATTATTCTTTTGAGAAAGTGAATATGTTTGGATGAAGGAGGGAAAGTGTGAGATTTTGAAAAAGTGGATGTGTGAGGATTTGAGAGGAAAGTGTAAAGAAAGTGGATGTGTTTGAATTGGTTATGTTAAAGTGAATTTGTGATAAAAGTTTATTGAAGTTTGTAAGTGATCTTATGATTGTGGGAGTATATTGATTTTTTGCAAAGGTGTAAAATATAAGATTACAAATTTGTTTTCATCTTTAAAATAAATAGAATAATCAAATATTATATATTTTTGTGTAGATTTATTGGATGACTTAAAATTATGTAAGTTATTTATGATATCATTGAATAATTAATTTTAAAAAAATACAAGTTACTTGAGGAAAAATAATTTACATGTAAAATTACGGTGTTGGTTAAATTTATGTAATATATGTAAAAAGAGTAAAATTAGAAAAATCACAATAATGAACTGGTTTTCCGTACTTTCTCTTTATTTCAGGGAAGATGATATTTATTTTTTACATGTATATTCTTATCTTCTTTTCTTTGCAAATCCCTGAATCCAAATAAATAATATATTTTTAATCCCTACTCGTAAACATAAACAGTATATCACTCAAAACAAACCGATCCTAAATGTATTATCCTTATAAAATCTTAAGAAATAAAATATTATTTATTATATAAAAATAGTATTTTAAGTTTAAAGTATATAAATTACTAAAATACTTTTATTAAATACCTTCATTGTAATTAAACAATCTTTAAAAGGAGATAAGTAAAAAATGTTGGAATATAATGCTAAAAATTACCTTAGATAAGTGAAGGGTTTGCCGCTACGGCCTGCTTATTACATCACTAATGAATTATTTGATTAATGAATCATAATTTTGAATGAAATAAAAGGCGCAGCCATAATGAACCAGAACTTTTAATTTTCAACTCATACTCCATCAACAAAATAAACGCAACTAAAGTTAAGATTCAACTTAATCATATAAATAAAGTAAAATAAAATTCAATATAGAGAGTTCGTGAGTAGATATATTAAACTGTATAATTTTCCCTAAATGTTTCTCCTTATGTAAAATAAATTTTATCTATTTCATCGTTAAATTATAATTTTTAAAATGATTATTTATGTAATTTTTTTTGTTAAGGTTAAAAAATATTTTAAAATTATTTAATATCTTCTCAGCTACACTTTTTTTAAAACTCATCGTTAAATTATAACCTTTTTCATATAATTATATGTACAAAATTTTACATTAATTTAAAATTATTTAATATTTTGTTTGTTAAATTAATTTTTTATATAAAAATTGTTAACAGCGTTACATTGAATAAAATTTACATCAGTGTAAATTAAAATATTACTTTTACGAAAATAATTTATATAGTTTTTACTAACAATTAATGAAAAATTTATTTATTACTTAGATTTTTTAATCATGATATTCACACAAATTATTTATTATTTAAAGTTATGAGAACTTAAAAATAAAATAATTATACTATTGATAAAATAATCAAGTTTAGTTGAAAAATTATGTTCGTTTTCAGGATAAGATTGAGGTTTTTAGGACTATTTCGATTATTAAATATTTAACTCGTCTAGTGGAAAATTCGTCTAAAACTTCAATGAATTATGATATGTTGGATTTCAACGTGATCAAGTTTTTTTTGTATTAATACTTATATTGGTAAAGTTCTTCATCATCTTCCTGTTAGATGAGAGTTTCCTTCACCATGCTGGATTAAAATTAACGTTGATGGAGCTGTTAGGGGATATCCTAATCTTGCTACTTGTTAAGGTATTTTTTGTGGGAGTATGAAGGAATTTATTGGAGCTTTCTCTGCGTTTTTTTGAAGTTTAGACTGCTCTGGTTGATGTATGAGATTATACATACTATGAAGAAAACTCAAAAGATGGGGTTTACTAATGTCTGGCTAGAATGTGATTCTGCTTTGGTTCGTGTTGTGTTTACTACTAGGACCAATGTTCCTTGTATGTTTTGTAATCGATGGAATACTTGTCTTAATTACTATGGGAAAATCAGGTTTAGGATTACTCATATTTTTCGTGAGGAAAATACATGTCTTTATAAGTTGGCTAATTTAGGATTTATTCATATAAAATCTTTTCATTGGTATAATAGGATATCATCTAGTCTGTTCTTAAAATTCTTTATGAATAGATATAGTCTACCTATATATCACTTTTGTTAACATATGAGTTTTGGTTTAGTCCCCACATATAACTCTAACACAAATTCATAATTTTTTTATAATTTAAAAAACTTGATTATATAACTGCTAAATGTATTTTTTTTTTTTATGCTTTTATAGAGTTATAAACAAAAGTTGATTATTAACGTAAGAAAAGGAGGATACAATAACAATTTTATTTAATATAATATGAAAGAAAAGCATCAACTAATGCAAAATAAAGGTTTCAAGTTAAGGATTAATCATTTTCTACCTACATGGTTAATTTGAATTTTATGCTTAATTTACTATATCTATGATTAATTTTAATCTTCAAGTTACATCTTTTAATGGAGTATTTCAATTATTTAATTAAAAAATGAGAACTTTTACAAAGATCACAACACATACACTTAATTTGTGTATTATATCACTCAAAATCAAAAGAGTAACAAATTTTAAGTATATGCTCGGAACCTTCAAAGTTTTGTTTATGGGCTCGTAAATGGGCTAACGTTTATGAATTTGGGCTTGCGTTTCCTAAAAATATTTGTTTTAAATAAAAATATATATACTACACACAAAAGGGATAAAAATGACATTTGAATTATATTTTTTTTATCATAATACAAATCATTTATCGATTTTAATAATGACTAAATTTAATCAGAACACTTTAATAAGTAATGGAAATTTTCTTCCACCATTCAATTAAATTAAATTTTTAATTCAACATAAAAATAAAAATAAAAGTAACATGTTTCATATTTAAAAAACTATGTATAAATAGATTAAATTATTTCAGAAACTACACACTATTTTCATACATAAAAAGAGAAGTAAAAGAATTAATCTAAGAATTAACATCAAATATAAATTACTTGGTTTTGGAAAGGGGGAAAGTAATTTTTAAATAAAAAATTAAAATATTCAAGATTTAGATGAATAATAAAAATAAGAGCTACATTTTGTACTTAGATATGATATCTCCCTAAATATTTTTTAAAATAAATTGAAATTCTACTTTTAAACAATTAAAAATACTCAAACATAGCATAAAAACATTTAAATAAAAATAAAAAAATAATTAAATATATCTTTAAATTATTCAAAGGTAAAACTAGAAATATTGAAATTAAAAATGGTTTTAAAGTTAAATTATATAATATAATTATTTATATTGGATATTAAAATTATAAATACTAGTAAAAGTGTATGCCTAGTTTATATATGCCTATTTTTATGTTAATAAAAATATATTTAAAAATTTAAAAATTATAATAATTATAATTATTATTAAAATAAAATATAAGTAATGTATATATCGAAAAAGTGGTTAAATAAAACTTATACTAATTATTAGATAATTGTTTTACAGGTAATAAATTAAATAAAACCAGTTTAATTCATAAGAGTATAATGGGTACATTAAGAAAGTAATTATATGAAAATCTTTCTTTATTAATAGTTATAGTTATATATTAGTATGGTGATTTATGGACAAATTTTTTTTTATAAATTATGAAATTGTTACTTTAAGTTAAGTTGATCAGTTATAAGAATTTAAAATTATGTAAATATTTATCATAGAACACTGAAAGAAAATTATTAAATAATTAATTTTAGAGATAAAATATAATAATTATTATATTAATTAATTTAAATATTATTTTATAAATTAAAAAATTACTAATATCAAAAGTAGTTTTTATTATTAAAAAAATTTATAAACTAGTTTTTAAATTAGTATCTAACCTTAACTATTAATTACCTATTAACTACTTTATAGAAGAGTTTTTATATTGGTTCAATCATCGATGTACATGTAAGCGATGTAGAAAGTGAGACATTTTTCATCAATTACACAATCGATGTAAAATATACAAATATTACATCATGTTAAACACGGATCGATATAGAAATTCAATTTAAAATGCAAAAAATGTGGACTTATTACATCAATTGTTGAAGTGATCAATGTAAATAGTCATGTTGTGTGTAAAAGGAGACATATTATATCGGTTATAACAAAATGTAAACTATTTGCCTAATATCCTCCCCTTAAACTTATGATTTGTCAACAATCATAAGTTTATGACGAAAGCTAGTGAAAGAGGGTCCAGGATAAAGGTTTCGTGAAAACATATGCGACTTAAAACCTAACAAGAAGATAGATTAACTTAATAAATTATTTTTGAACGTAGTCCCTAACAAAGTGAAGGTCAAATTCAAAGTGTTTTTCACGAGAATGTATGACCGAAAATATTTAATCATTTAGAAATTAATTTTAACATCTTAGAAGATATTATATATAGTATTCCATTCTAGTGTAAAACTTATATGTTTTGTAGTATACTGTCAATGATTATAAAAATATAAAATACTGAAATACATATCTATCTACTTATTATGTTATAATTAATTTTTTTCTAAAAAAAATTACATATAAATACTCTTAATTTTAATTAAATAACAACTTTTTATATAATAGGTAGGTGATGGTGAGGAGATGAAGAGAATAATTGTCACAATCTCAAAAGAAAAAAACAATATAGGAAGAATCACAGCACAAAGAAAAGAAAATAAACAAAAAAGGAAAGACACGTTGGTGTCATATTTTAATAACTTCGTACATAGGTTAAAATTTGAACATATATAAAGTTGTTTTAGTATTTCAAAATTATCATCATACTATTTTTATATTAATTCCTCAACCAGAAATAATATAATTTATAAATAAATAATGTGAAATCAGTCTTTTATATTAATGGAGAATTAAAAATAAAAAGAAAAAAAATATTTATTAGTTTAATATCAATTATATTTTACATTTAGTCATACAAAGCTAAATACTATAACACATAAAAAAGTTGAAAATTTTAGTTTCCATTGGTTTTTTGTTGAGAAATTTCGTAATAATAATTTTATCAGCGTACCTTATCTAATGATGTAACCGAAAGTTAATGATTTGTTCTCTACATATGATATCACTTCATGAATAAATCTATGAATAAAAAAAACAAGTTTTAATGTCCATATCACTACAAATTAATCTTTATCATTTCATTTTCCTTCGTGGCGATTTATATAATGTCATCATCAACTACATAGGTGAAGACGTATTTTTCATTAGGTGCTATGATGAACACCTTAAATCTTACTTGAATGGTAAGGCTAGATTGGCCTAATTAGGCTTCAAAGAAATCTTCATAGATTTTGCAAAATGTTGCTTTAGATGTTAATTAGTACTCTTGCTCTATCACAACATAATGAATCTCTCACAATTAAAATTTTATAATTATTTTAATTAATTCAATTAAGATAAAAAAAGATATAAAAGTATTCAAATAAGAGGGTTTTTAGAATACTTTATTAAAAATAATTAAAGTTTTATTTTTTATATATTTTTCTTCTATATATATGTAAATGTATGAGAGTATCTTATCAAAGTTTTGTTACAAAATATTTTAATGAAATATCTTCTTTATATTATTTTTATACTAACAAATTTTAAATGTAAAATTTTACTTAAAACTAAATCTACACTTATTTTTAATATTAATTTTTTTTAATTAAAATAAAATATATATTTTTTTACATTAAATTTATTTATTTTAAATAAAATAAAATATCAGTCATACTGTAATAAAAACAACGTAAGTGGGATATGATTTAAAAAAATGCAAGCGGCCAACCCAACCTATCTGGTCCGCAGACTGCGAATTATGTGAAACGGATCTAAACGAGTCAGCGAACTAAATTAATAAATGTCATTGCTCCTTCCCGAGTTGTCATCCATATACTGCACACACCGACTATCTTCTCTTCACTCAAATACTTTTATACTCTTATCTGATTGATACCTTGGGATATTTCCCACTCGTTATTTTGGTAAGAACAACTATCTTCATTTTACGACCGTTGAAGTTATACTTGCTTGATAAATTTGCTGAAAAAAACTGTGGTTGAACTTCCGATATTCCAGTACTGTGCTGTTTTAGCCACAGTAAGCACATGCGTTGGTCGTGATCGGTCAAAAATTCCCATTGTCAACAAATCCTTTCCGTAGTTCGTGAATTATATTTTGGTAGAACTTCTGAAATTTTGTTGACTCGTTTTCTTAAAGTAAAACCCACTTGTTGGGCTAGTCAAATAATGCAAAGTCACAGAACTTCAACGAATAATATTAACTCACGGGCTTCTTTTAAATCCGTCGGTTGAGTGTGTTCATGTCACTTTACAAGACTCATTATTGTCGATACAACACCATTCATAATCTACTTAATTTCCCATTTTTCACGGCCAACTTTAAATTCGTTTTATTTCTTCCATAACCCATTAAGCTTTTTTATTGGTAACAAATTATGTGGTAGTGCAGTTTACGTATTATTTTAATCTGAAACGAAGGAACTGATCAAGCATAAAAAAAATTATGTGCAACTTTTTGTGTAGTAGAGATAGAATAGATGGAGGAATTGACCCGGCGGCTACATGCCTATATGTGCATGAAATGAAACACCTTTGGACATTTTGCTATGATTCAACCAAAGATACTTTTGCCGCTAGAAAAAAAAAAGCCACTCCCTTTAATTACCACTGCTTAAATCAATAACCTCTAACTTTCTAATCTCTCATCATTAAGCTTTTCTTTAGCCTTTGACAACTCACTCCCTAACAAACATAACCCTATTATTTTATCATCACACAAATCTCTAATCAATCCACACTTCAAACGCACCGCAAGCTACCTCTTTCCCATGCCACTTCCCTCCACAATCGGCCACAAGTTACCCACATTTTCCTGTTTCAAAATAGGCACCATTTTTTTACATTGTTTCTAAGTTTTGTTTTATTTAGTGTCACATAAATGTGTGTGTGCGAGAGAGAGAGAGATGGAAGGGCCCTTTGGTACTAAATATTGAAGTAACCGGAGAGTGTAGGAAGAGAGTTTCTTTTTCAAGGAGATGGGTCCAGAAACCATCATGGGACAAAGGCCCACAATTGATCTCGATGAATCACTATCTCTTATAGTGACAACCATCCGTAAGCAGCAATTTTGAATTTTAGGGTAACTCTTTATTGGACATCCCAAGCTTTTTCGTTGATATTGTATCTCACCATGACCCCATCTAATCATCGAATCCAATCAAACCAAACCACACTCCATTGTAAAAAATCTCAATCCTACCACTATCCACCGTTCCCCAACTTTACATTATATTCATCTATCTAACTTCAAAAGTGTCGCTGTCAATTAAGCTCCAATACATATGTATAAAAAATATTCGCCCTTATGATGATGATAATATGTAAAATCCCTCCATGATAACACCATGGAAATTAAACCAAACAATATGAGACTCGTAGAATCGTGAATGACGATTTGACATGCCTATAAAATCATGTAAAATTAATTATAATATATACTTACCTAATATTCTAAAGCTGTGACAGTAACATCTCTCTCGGTTCACAGAAAGCGAAAAATTCGATCTGGGTTTTCCTTCATACTTTATCCTGCTTTGAAATGTCTGTAGGAAGAAGCGGTGAGAAGATTCAGTATTCTCATTTTTGTTTGATGAAAATTTGAAGGGTAATTTTTGAAAAGGTGAGAGAATTATTAAAATGGAGTATATATGGATTTGTTTGTAAGTATGGTGTGATGCAGAAGCTTTTGAGATTAGGCTTTAGAAATTGTGTGATCCGATGCTTGAGGGGAAGAAAGAATCGAGAAAAGTGAAGTGTGTGTGGAAAAGGCAAATGAATAGATAAATAAAAAAATAAGAAAGGGTCAACTTGTGAGAGAGAGAGAGAGGGAGAGAATTATTAGAAAGGAGGGGCGTGATGGCCAGCTAGCTATAAAAGGGAGGACCCACTTTCCCAATTGCTGTCCCGACAGGGGCCTCGGGTTTCGGCCTCACGAAACCCAGGTCATCCAGAGTCACCCACCTGCAAACTGTTCATCCTCTGAATCTAATCTGAATTTCTCGCATTGCATACGCTTTCATACTACTACTATGTTACTCTTTCATTTCCTATTTTTATATCCTACCATTTTCTCTTACTTTTATATCCTACTCCTTATATTTTACTATTGCCTAATTTTATCCCTAAAACAAATTGCTATTAAGATTCCCGTTTCTAAACAAAACACCTTAAGAATCACGGAGGTAATGCTTTTGTGCCTGCTATGGCCATGACAAAGTGGTTCGATACCAACTAGTAAGTGATGATGCCGACTAATATTGCGACTATTGCGTTATTAGTGTTATTAATGTTATGTTGTAATGATCTCAACTGTTGTTGAGTATTGTTATTTTTGTGTATATTCGTGTTATTTGTCTAACTTGTTTATATGACTAATAACACAACAACAAGAAAGTGTTTTCCTTAAGACAGTTGCTGCATTATGATGAATTTTTTTTAAAAAAATAATATAAAAAATAGTTACTAATTTGTTGACGGAATTTTAGACCACATAGTCTATATACATATTTACATTAAAATGATTCCATCAATAATCTAGATTCGAGGATGTTACATACAAATTTATCCAATCCATATATGAATCTAGTGACTACACTCATAAGTAATCCATATATTTCTTACATACAAATAATATTTTCATAAATAAACATATTCATAATATTATGGATAATACATTCTATCATTGTCTATAAATTATTTTAATGGATAACATATCAATATCAATGAATAATAATCCGTTCGTAACGTTTAATTTTAACAGTTCTAGGAACTTTACTTACAGATTTCTTCTGTAGGAAAAATTGATTTTTTTTTGTAATATATAAAAAACATTTTCAAAACATTTGATGAATTTGTTTCGCCATACCTTTATCAAAGGTTAATGAAACACGGGGAACAAAACATTTGCGCAATAGTTGATGACTTAACTTTGACAGTAAGATTTTCTTTTTCATTCAATTTATTGGTTTTGAAAATTTACAATCACCTTTAGTCTATTTCTGTATCACTGTACTGAATAGTATTAAGAACATAATATTCAATAAATTGTTAATATACGAACTGATATGAAAACAAATGGAAGCTGAGTGCAAATTTCTTGTACTATTTTATGTTTTTGGTTTAAAAAAATTCGATATTATTGATAATTGAAAAATGCGAGAAATTAGGGACAAGAACAAATAACTACCATGGGTATTCGCATATAAAATTCACCATGAATATAGAATTGATAGATAACGTATTACTTATTGATTAAAGATATGAGACAAGGAAATAAGATATTTTTTTGGTATCTTTGTTTCAAAATTACTTAAGTATCCTTAATTATATAAAGAGTGACATATATTTTAAAAATTATATATATACATATATATTTTTAAAGATTCATACTTCTACAATAAAAGATATATATATATATATATATATATATATATATATATATATATATATATATAATGAAACACACACAACCACACACATGTATGTACGTATGTGTGTGAGAGAAATGTTATAATCTGACC
>Ga0123342_1007874_pt1 | contig 13805 bp, 4 predicted proteins | sample Turbeawhitnodule_FD_89960 | JGI IMG/M metagenome (GOLD analysis project Ga0123342, IMG submission 89960) | Root nodule microbial communities of legume samples collected from Mexico - Turtle bean Mexico white nodule | ecosystem: Host-associated > Plants > Roots > Nodule | place: Mexico: Nepantla...
ACTCTCTCTTGAAAATCCAAAGCTTGATGTGAATCTTGAAAACTTGAGATCAAATATGTCAAACTGAATTTCTCAAAACTGTTTCTTACCCTTTAGAAACATATAACAAACTATTTATATTTTTCAAAGAATGGTCAAAACATTTAATGAAGGAGCGTATTCAGTTAGAAATCATTTAAAACAGATTCATCAATCAAAAACAGAATTCTGTTAGGATTTTCAAAGAAACAATCAGTTGAAACCACGAAACAACTGATTGATTTGGTTTGACAATTTAGTCAACCAAGTCAAACAACTTTCAACCTTTTTCAAAACTCTAAGAACAAAACAACCGGTTGATTCGACAAAACAACAGATTGTTTTTCACTTATTTGGAAAAGCATAGAATTTCAAAAAGATTTTAATTCACATCTGTTTAAGATTCAACAAAAGAGTGGATCATACTTTAATCTACCCAGATCTCACCCACACACAGCAACAACATCAATCTTTCATCAAACAACTTGAATTTGAATTTTTCAAAGCAGTTGCGCACTGTTATCAATCTTATGTTAAATTTGAATACATGTTTCGTGTTCGGTTAAGTTGGTATAATAACCGATTAAGATATTATTTTATGATAATTCTTTACTTTGAAAAGCGCATAACAAAATATCAAGAATAGCCACTTTATATGAATGCCTTGATATTGGGGCACTGGGGGAGGAAAAAAAACTTGTAATTAAATTCAGATACGTGGAGACTAGGTAAATGCTACAAAAATGGGATGTGGCAGAGGAGTTTGCAAACGGTTCCGAAAAAGCATGAATAAGTAAAGACCCACAGAGAAGTGGGACTGACGGGATGAAAAATGAGTTTTTGGAAGGAGAAAGGGGAGTTGGACACATTTAATTTTGCTCATCGATCCAATTATTGGGAGACAAGACATAATTTTCAGTGGAAACTTTCAATTAGTAATTCGATGAGAACACTTGTATTAGTTATCCTACTTGTATAAGTTAAAATGACTAGACATACATTTAATTAGGTTAAAATTAATTAAATGGAAAATACATTAGTCCGAATAACTTTAAGAGTAGTAATTTTAGAAAACTAGTATAGTTCTTGATAAATATAATAGTTTTAGGTAAATGATTTGATTTTCTTAAAAAAGTGTAAATTAAGTAAAAGTACATTCTATCTAAGGATGTTGGTGGTACCTTTTTTTTTATATAAAATGTTAGAAAGATTTGTAAGATTTATAAACATAGAAAATTTTAAGGAGTTGTTGAGTAAGATGAAAAAAATTGTTAGAGTTGAATAACCATTTATTTATGTAGGAACTAATGGAAGGAAATAAGAGAAGGCAAAAGGTTGTAGCAAATGATTGAACGTAATTTCAAAACTAATCTTATTCATTTTGATTCACTCAATCATATATATAATAATTACAATTACTGGAAGCTATAAACTAGGAATACTACCAGGCCTGTAAATTGACCATTAATGCAATATAACGGTAAAATAGTTTAAGGGTAATAAAATCTGAATTAATAATAATAAAATTTGAATTAATAACCAACAATTTATATATATATATATATATATTAAATTTATTTTTATAAATGAATTAATTTTTTGTCTCATTATCTTTATTCAAATTGGGACATATTAAAAGGTTATCAAGGTGCTTATATTATAACATATGTAATAAAATGTCATCATAACCTAAAGTGTTTGTTTCTTTTAACATAGACAAGTCATAATTCGATAATAAGACAGTGAGGCTAGAAAAAAAATAAAAAATAAAATACTGAAACTTTAAAAACTTAACACATACAAATAACTTGGTTTGGAAAAAATAATGTTGGAGATGACACATCGATTAGAGATAAAATTAATTTACAATATATAAGTGGAGATAATCTTTACATTACAAGTCAATTTGTGAGAATGAGTTAAATTCAAACACTCTTCTTAATATAGTATTAGAACCTGTACCGGTTGGGATCGAGTGATCACGTCACTTGACCTCGATGATCGACTGACTGACCGATTGATCCACTGCATTAAAAGCACGGTTATAATAAATGACAGTTAAGGAAACACCCTATGAATCAGGGTCACACCCTATCAAATTCGGACGACACCCCAAGAAAACAGTTAACACTAATTTATTGAATATATAATCCAAATACCTTCCTACAAATCAGGGTTACCTCCCGAGAAATCAACTAACACTCATTTAGTGCATATATATGCCAGATACGACCCATTATTCAGAGGGTCCATTAGATCATCAACAAATACCTAGTTCTATGTATGAGATACACATGTCTTGATGTGAATGAGTGATTGGAGACAATTTATTAATTGACTCTAAAAAAAATTAAATAAGATTTCATTAACTTTAAAATTAGTCCATTTCAAAATGAATATTTGCAAAAAAAATTCAGTATTTTTATATTAAAATTAATAATTTATATAAATATATTATTTGGTTCTAATTTGCTTTATTGTTTTTTGAATTATCACTCTAATAAGAGATATCAATAAATTCAGTAGCATAATACATTGTTAAAATTAGCATATCAACACTATTAATCCAGAAGTTATATAACTATTGTTAGAATCAAATTAACATAACTATTAAATATTAATTAAGTATTAAAAAAACATTGAAAAAATTTAGATGTACCAAATTCATGAAGAATCAATTACAATAAAAATGTATTTTACAGGTATCAAATCTTATTTGACGCTAAAAGAATACATTAATAATACATAAAAATTAACATTTTTTAATATTTTAATTTAATGAAGAGTTCATGGAATGGAAAACAAAATTTATGGGTAAAACAATTTGCTATCTCAATTTCTACTATGCAATTGAGATACCCTTGAAAAGGATTTATATTATTCTAGTCATATTTTTTATTTTTTATCACATCATTTATCTTTTTTCTTTTTAACTTCTACGTGGTGTGATATTTTTTATTGTTATCATAAAAAAGCAATTTCTCTTGAGACACCGTGTAGATACCATACAAAAGTGCAATTTATAGTACCTAGTACAGATACCTATTTCGCTTTCAAAAATGGTTGGTGAAACAATAATGCAAACAATTATTTGCACATTTTTCTTAGTAAGAGGACTCTTAATTTTCAGGCATAATATAACGTGCTTTGCTGATAAAAATAAAAGTTTTGAACTTACTACTTCTGGATATTTCAATGGAGAAACTTTGCTCTTTACTCTTAAATTCATTTTTTCCCTTAAATTTTTTTTTTCTTGTTCTTCAATATTTTCCTCATATTTGATAGTTTTTTCACGAAACCAAGTGACACTGAAGTTCAGACACATACATAGAGATACGCATGCTGTGCGTCATGCAACATATGGTAAATAACAAAATATATACACTCCTAAAAGTGTGTCACACCATTATTTTAGACTATGAAAGCAGTATAATCATTAAAAAATTCTATAGTATAGAAGAAATATAATTGTTAAAAATTTATTTTGTCTACACACATGATATTCTAAAGTTTTTCTTTTAAATTTTTAATAATTATGATGTCGTAACTTAGTCTTTGAACTTTATTATTGATCATTGAAAATACTTTCAAATATTCAATAAAGTCCTACTTTATATATCATCACCTTCTTATTTCTCATATTTTTTTAAGTATATTTTAAAATACTTTGTGGTTTACCTTAACTTTTATATTATCCATCTTTATAAAAGTTCACCATTTACAATTTAAATAGATATAAATACTACAAATCATTAAATATAAACTAATTTAGAGATAAAAAAAATTAGTCACGATTAAGTGATTAAGTTAGACACTATTTTATAAATAGAACAATTATTAGTATTTAAAGTTAGACACTATTTTATAAACAAAACAATTATTAGTATGTAAAGTAGTTTTTATTTTCAATAAAAATTTATAAAGTAGTTTCTAAATTAGTATGTAGCATTAGCTACCAATGTTACTAATTATTTTAGATTCTAAATTATTTTTCAATTAAAATAGTGACTAATTTATAATTTAAATTATTTAATAGCTAAAATCTAAAGCAACTAATGTTAAATAGCAATTGCAAAACTACTTTATATTTTTTCATTAATAATAAAAATTAATTTAAATACAAATAATTTTTAGTTTATGAAATAATATCTAATATAATAAATATAATGACTAATAATTTTTGTCTCTAAATTAGTTGATAGTTAATGATTCTTTTTACTGAAAATCATATTTAAGCTTTAAAACTTTTAAATATCATAAAAGCTTAAATATAGGTTTTAAAAATTTCATATAAATTATTAATATTTAAGGTAATAGAAGTTTTTTTTTCTTCATAAAAGCTTTCATGTTAAGCGTCACTATGTGACTTGGCATCTCAGCTAGGCTGACATCTCAAGTAACAACAATCATTTGTCATCACATTAAAAAAAGTATTATTAAAAAAAAATACAAAAAAAATATGGGAGATTAGACCAAAACCCATATGTTAATAAAAATAATACATAGGTAGACTATACTTATTTATAAAAAATTCTAAGAATAGACTAGAAAAAAACCTATTATACTAATGAAATCTTATAGACTTTGGTTAGTGGCATCTTGGATTTAGTTAATAACTATTATATATAATCGTTCATAAATTAGTTTAAAAGTTACATATGATCAAATACATATTGTAATATTATAAGATTGTAATATACTATTTTTTTTTCAATATTATGATTAACACTATTATTAAAATATTTAGATAATCTTATATTTTTCTAATGAACCATATAACCACAAACACAAAATGGATTCATCTAACACAATGATTAAAAGTTTTGTCTAACACCTTTTGTTTAACGCTCTTAGTTCAACAAATTTTACAACCAAGATTTTTGTTTGACGTATTCTAGAAAACAAGACAAGCTAAATTTAAGAAAGTAACTCTTGCATGGTAGATTCATGAACTATGTTAAAGAAAAGAGACTTTCATGAAATGCGTGTAAAAATAATTATTTGAACAAAGTAAGATGATTTCATCTAAGTAAGTAGTAAGACTATGCAAAAATCTTAACCAATCATTTGACACGAATTAACTATTATAAGAGTAAATGAAGTCTTAACCGATAAAGTGACAAAACTATAAACTTATATTATTTCTTACGAAGTTATGTACTTTGATAAGAACAAAAGATTCTTTTACCCTTGGTTATTACATGACATGACAAATTTAATGCAAGGGATAAATAAATTCTTTTCTTTTACTCCATTAAAAATCTTTCAGATGTAATTTAATTAATTATATTTTTTTCATTTATCTAGAGGATTTTTTCTTTCGTTGTCTCTTACAAACTAACAATTAAATTTTAATCCAATTGACACCAAATTGAAGGACTAAATTTCAAATTAAGAGATTTGTAATCATTACACTTGAAAGAAAAGAATAACAAACTTAGAAAAGAAAGAAAACATCATAAAATCAACAACACAATCTTTAAAATATTCAAGCAAGAGAATGAGACAATTATCATTTTGAATATGCATTGTTCAAATTATATTTTCTTGTCAAGTGAGGTGTCTCTAACCTCAATATTTTGTTTTAATATTGTTTGATCCGAAGAAAGTGCTTTTGCTTTTACTTTATATCTGACACTATTTTGAGAAGTGAGAATTTAAATTATATGTAGTTTGACTATGGAGATTTAAATGAGTGGCATTTAGATCAAATTAAATGGTCACTTACATTGAAACTCATTTATCCTTATTATTCACTACAAAGATAATTTAAATTCATGTTGGTGAATCAATCAATAAGTCTGACTATATATGTGTACATATATATGATTGTACCATTTGTTTCATACAAACTATTATATGATATTTTTCTCACTTTCATTTCCTTTTCATATTTATTTGTTCCTTCTTTCTAATGAAAATAATAGAGATAGTTTGAATATGAATATATGACATCCCCGTTTGTTGGACACTTCTTCACAATAATAAATGCTACATTCATGAGATACAATGGATTATAGATGCACAAAATATTGAAAGGACATGGATCATCCTTATCAACGCTTCTAGATGAAACCACAAAATTCTCTATTATAGGGTCTATCACTATCATTTTCACTGTTTCATCAACCATAACATATGTTTATCCATTTTATACTATACTAGTGAATCAAATTTCTTAAATATATAATGTGTGTGTACATATACATATTTGTGTGTGTACATAAATGTGAATTTTATGAAATATGTGATATGTATGTAGTTCAGGAATGAGATTTTTAGAACAAGTAAAATGTGAATTTATGATATCATTGTGTAGGTAGAGTTGAGAAAGATGTGACACCTGAAGGTAATCATTTGAATAATAATTTTTTTGGAGCTCTGTGTTTATCGTTTGATAAACGAAGATTATCTGCTGTCGATACAAATATTTGTCAGATTAATAAGTCTGACTCATGAAATTATAACTTATATTTTAAGCACTTTTTTGAGTAACTTATAATCTATCTTTTTGTGAGAAAGAGTAAAAGATAATTTTACGTTTAACGCCATAGATTTTAGTTAAATAATGATATTAAATATAGACCAAATAGTGTATAATTTACCTTTGTTTGATAGACTTTGATGTCAATCTATTTCAAGAATTCGAATATTTCAAGAATTCAAATATTTTACTTTTTGTTTTTCACAATGGATGTTACGCATGTCATATATATATTTTAGTTATACACACCCTCAAAATTTAAGATTTTTTATAAGATTTTTTTTTTATTTTAACTTAGTTAAACAAAATACATTAATTTTATAAACAAAAAATATCATATCATTCACCTTTATATATTCATTTTATCAAAGAAATAAAAAATGAAATATAAAAAAACACTAAAAGAAAATCATTAAATAGAAACCAGTTTTAAAGACAAAAAATAATTAGTTACTATATTGACTAAATTAAATATTATTTTAGTGACTAAAAGAATTATTGGTATACAAAGTAGTTTCTATTATTAATAAAATTTATAAACTAGTTTCTAAATTGATATCTAATTAACTACCAAGGTTTTAAATACCAATCAATTTAGATTCTAAAGTTGGTAGCTAATTAGATATTAATTTAGAAACTAGTTTATAAATTTTATTAATAATATAAACTACTTTAGATAACAATAATTTTTGTATTTTATAAAATAGTATCTAATTTATTCAATATATTAATTATTTATTTTTTGTCTCTAAAATTATTTTCTATTTAATGATTATTTTGTAGTGGAAATACACTTTGAGACTGTAAGTATTAGAGCCAATTTTTATGTTAGTAGAGATGGTTTTAGAAGAATAAATATTAAAATTGTAATTAACTAATGTTGATATATAAATTAGAGCTTTAACTATTTAGTAATTCATTTTACAAATCTCACACTCTCTCTAAACGTTTTTACTTCACATTCTCTCTACATTCTTTAAAAGATTTTAAGATCATTTCACATATTTTTTTTTTCAATAAGAGAACAGGAGATAACAAAGTTTAGGAAAATTTTACCAAATAAGATTTTGATTTGAGTAATTTTTCTTTTCATGATAAATATCAAGTTTTTTTGTTTTCTAGTATGGTTTACATTTATAAGGTGTGTGCTTGCATGCTAAATTTAAGTTGAATAGACTACTTTATACTAATCTTGGTATGCAATAATATGTTTTGTTTGTGAATCAGATTTTTTGTTGGCATGTTATGACTTTCCTAATTTTTTGTAGCTTTTGATAATTTCCTTGAGGAACAAATGATTTGAGGTAAGGAAAACTAAATTGTTATTTGCATACAATTTTTTTAGAAGCTTGTTTAGTGTTTTAATTTTTAGAAATTGTATGTTTAATGTGAAATGTCAAATAGTGATTGGAAATTTCATTGAATTGAGTAATATAGTCATTTTAAACAATTAAAAAAATTATATTCATTTGTTTTGAATTATGAGAAGTAGAAAATGATACTTTGTGTTGGATTGAATTGTGTGCAAGTGATTAGTTTATTACGTGCTATGATGTTTGAAGTTTGACGTTCATTAAGAATGTGAAAAAATATTTGGTAGTTGTGAATGTTAATTTGGTGTTGTTGTGTTGTTTTATAAAATGTTGAAATACAACTTTTTTGGATAATCCGCTTAGTGGATCTCAAAATCACACAATGTACTTAAGAAAGTGTTAAAACTTTTTTCTAAGGATTTCACTAATAGATTAAAAATTTCTCCGAAAAATCATTCAAATGGAAAATGAAAAATAATTGCTAAAAAATGCTCACTTGATTAAAATTTTACTTAGCAAATTTGGTTTGCGTAAAATTGGTCCTCATTGGCCAAATTTTGCTCAACAGATTGCTAAAAATATGATATTTTATTATTTTTTTATACTCTTTTAAATGACTTTAATAGCTTTAATATTTATAATTTTTATATAATTATATATAAGTATATTTTGAATTTTTCTTTAATGCTTGTAACTAGATAAGTGAGAATTGATGTTTTAAAATGGAATGTGTGAATTTATGTTGGTGTAGCTAAAATGTAATGTATATTAAGTAGTAAAACTATTGATGAAAAGAGATATTAAAGTTTCACCAACTTTCAAATCACCTAGACGAGGATTTTAGATGTGAGAAGCCAATAGCGGTTCTTGCATGGATAATTGTTGGTTGTATCTAAGAAGTGGGTAGGTTCAAATCTTAAGTAAGGTGTCAATCTATAAGAGATGTGCTCAATATATGTTTTTCAAAAGTTATCAAGTTATAAGTCAAGTTGAAATTCTTTAAATACCTTCAAGTCTATTTTAGCAAAATTGAGAATGTTATTGCTAGATTGATTATGATTATGTTAAACGAAGTGTAAACACAAAGTGTTCAAACAACAAACACATCAGATGTTGTTGATAAACATGCTACGTTGCATGCAAGAAAGCATGAGCCTTACACATACCAAATGATGATCAAATGAACGTAGTAGACGAAGATCATGTACTGGACAAACAAGAAATAAGAAAATTTCCATACTTAATCCTTTCACTTTTTCATATACTTAAATGACTATTCAATGTGTTCTAAACATTTTTTGTTTATACTCAATTATGCAAATCACATTTATCAAAATACAATGTTTTAATCAAAACCTTAGAATGTTTTCAAACAAGTTTCAACAAATATATCTTGTCACTATTCTGTCCAATATATCGAAACAGTTATGAGCTTATTTTGATACAAAAACACAACTATACTTAATTAAGAATTAAATATGTGTTTTAAAGGTTGTGTGGAATATATTCAAGAGAAATTATGATTAATAATGAAAGAGATCATCTTAATAATTAACTTTAATATATTGATAATTTGTTTTTTCAATTAATATCTTAGAATTAAATATATTGATAATTCATTTGATATTCTAAGATATTGTTATTCAATGATATATTTGCTCTTAGATATTAAAAATATTAAATCAATAGTAATCACAAAGTTTTCGTAATATGATTTTAGGAACCATCAAGACGCAGAGGTAAACAAGGACAAGTTTCCTTATCAAGGGTCTAACGAACAAAATAAAGTTATATTGATAATTCATTTGATATTATTATTCAATGATACATTTGCTCTTAGATATTAAAAATATTAAATCACTAGTAATCACAAAGTTTTCCTAATATGATTTTAGGAACCATCAAGATGCAAAGGTAAACAAGGACAAGTTTCCTTATCAAGGGTCTAACGAACAAAATGAAGTTATTGCAGAGCGAGATTCATGAATGTTATTTAGAACATTTAAGCTGCTACACATGATAAGAACAAAAGAATCTTAAAAGAGATTAAAATAAGAAAGATAACAAGTGAGAACGAGCATTAAATAAGCAAGAAAAATTGTCCTATCTCAATGCCTAAAATAATGAGCTAATTAAACAAAGTTATTCCAAAAACGAGCATCTGAAAAGATAATGCATATAATTCAGAGTTTGCAAGCGCATAATGCAAAAACGTATATCAATCAGTGAAAAACATGATTAAATGAATATCATTATTGTGTTGGTCATAGTTTGGTTCTCGGTAGCAATTATGCTTGGTTTTTGGTAGCAATTATGCGACAGCTCGGTTCTTGGGTAGAGCGGGGGACAACTCGGTTGTTGGGCCTAGGTGAAATTCGCGTAAGTGGCCTTTTTCAGGGGGGGACAAAGTGTGTAGGGGGTCGTTACGTAAATAAATCGATATAGACGTGCTTATAGATATACTTGGGGTGGTAAATATAGTATTTGTTATTATTGCGTATATTTATATTTGATATTATTGGGTAATTGTTATTATTACGTGGCAATATTTGTTCTGTTGCATGTTTTTTGCACGTGGCTAGTTGCTAGTAACCCTAAGTAGGTAGGGAGATGCATCGATAATGGAAAGTGGGCCAGCAGATAACACCGAAGGTGTGTTAGTTCCTATTGCATTTTTTGTTAGAAATAAAAGCTAAAATGATTATTTTTCAGTTAATATTTGCTTATCTCCAGGGAGAGTAGTTGCATGTGCGATTATAAAAGGGGCCTAAGACCTCAGAGGAAGGTACGCTGTTTTTGTACACTAGACTAAAACTGTTACTTTTGGTGAATCCTAACTGACTTGATCGTTGAAGTGTAATCAACAGGTAGAGTGCTCTTTGTCCTAACGGAGCCTTATTGCAGCATCGAGAAGGATACGTGAGCCTGATCCCCGAAGAGGTAGTCCAGGAGGAGGAGGCGTTCCACCCAGTCAACCAGCGGGAGAGTCAACCGGCTAGAACAATTATCATACATCAACGTTCAAAAACTCAAGTAAGAGCTCAAGTAAGAGAATAAAAAACTAGAGACACATAATAAATGGTAAAGCAATTATTTCCATAAATAGAGTCTAAGGTAGTTAGAGTGAAGCAAGTGAAGATATGATTGAAATTTAAAGTAACATGCTTTAAGATTGAAGATTTAAGTGAGATGTGTGCAATATAGCAAGGGCTGGTCGATGGAGGATTTATGGTACTGCATGGTTGGGATTTTAAGTGCAACATTACAATCTTTGTGTAAGTGAAGTGGCAGTATTTTGCTGTCGTGAACACAGCTGTTGTTTTTTTTTTATGTGGTTCTTCATGCAGGGACTTATATACTTGAGCAGATTTGAATGGTCTTGGATGGCTCAATTGAGATAGGCGTAGATATAGTTGAACCTGCAAGTTGGTTTGGAGTTGTGTTCGTGGGGCTGATTTTCACATTGGTGGAAGTGGACTTCGGTCTCAACTCCTTAAGTCAGATTGGTGCCTAAGTATTGCTTAAAAGCTTAGGATTGGCTAGTTTTTATACAGGTTTTTGTTGCATTTTGTACTCTCTGTTTTTAGCCATTAGATTAGATGTGGGTGATTGTATAAGGGTTGGAATACCCCTGAAGTATTCCCTTTAATTTATTTAATTCTTTGCTGATAAAAAAAAAATGTTCTCATCAAAAGATCATAAATGAAACAATTCAAATTGTTTCATATACTCAAAGGCGCAAAGAATATAATCAAAACAAGAGTTGCCATATTTAGCATCCAACGTGATGCAAATGATGAACGATACACAAAAATGAGGATACCCAAAATTTAAGAACATTAATAATGTTCACATTGGGAATGAAATAAGAAACTTTTTAAATACAATTGAAGTCCAAGATGCAGCTGAATCAATCAATAGGAATCCTGTTTCCAATTGCTATGTGAACAAAGAGATAAACTCAAAGCTTCAATGGTCACAATCTGAAACACTATATAAAGACCTTGAAGATGAAGAATAAATTAACAAATCATACAAGCATACAAAGATCATAACATTCAAATTAGTTCTCACTGTTTTAATTTCTGAGAGAATATTTCATATAAGCTATTTAGAGCACTCATAGTTTGGTGAGTGAGCATTGTATTGTAAATCCTTCACTGTGTGAAGACTACCCTATGAGACTTTACTGTTTGCTCTTTTGTTGATTGTGTTTTTCTCACTTGTTGAGAGGTTTTAGTTTTAGGGGGAGATTAAGACTTACTACTTGGAGAGATATATAATACTTGTGTACATGAAGAAGTGTAAAATACTTGTGTACATGGAGAGATGAATACTTGTTACCTAGAGATGTCTATCATACTTAAGGCTATTAAGTGGGGATCTTAAGAGGACTGGACGTTGCCCTAGTGTTTGGGGTGAATTAGTATAAATCCTTGCATTTATACTTTTCTCTATCCCTTATCTTTCATAATATGCATTTCATTATGTTGATAAAAAGGCGAATTGAGTTCAGGTTCCATTCAAACAACAAATCATGAAAGGCACAAATGTTTCCTCTATCAATCAATAAAACACTATATAGTCTCATTCTACGTCTTATAAGCATAGTTGATGCTTAGAAGATATGCACATAGTATAACCTAGCATCGTAGTTCACAAACATATATGTATGTTTATTCTATGTTGGAGGGAATGTTCGTCTCATGCGTGTAACCAAGAAGATCTATTCTAGCACAAGTAGAATCAATGATCTATTGGAAGAAGAGTCCAAAGCTACTATACTTCACCAATTCCCTCGCACCAATGTTGACAACTTTGGAAAAGGAGATAAGCATATCCAACTATCGAGATGTTGTGAAAAGAAGAAAAAAAGCATTTAATGTTGCATCGAATTCAATTAATGCATCTTTTATGACAAAGTTAATCAAACACAAAAAAGACAATTAAAAAGTTGAAACTACTCAACGACCAGAAAAAGGATTGCAACAACTACTTTCTTCAATGCCTATATAAAACTACCCTTAAAAAAGAAGTGAGATGGAACACGTAGCAAAGTACTAAAACATTGCCAACAAATTTTCTGCCATAAAAAGGTTTTTAAAAATATAGTTTATCTTTATTTAGAAAACTAGGAGAGAAAGCCTATCATTGTAATAGTAAAAAGGTGTAATCCTTCCCTAATGAGTAAAGCCTGTGACCTGTTGATTGCAAAGACAATTTTATTTGTCTTATGCTAGGAGTAACTTATGAAAATAATACTAGATTGAACCAATATTGACTTGTTCAAAGAATACTCGAGTTTAGCTAAGAGTGACATGTTGAAAGAATACTCGGGTTGAGCCAATTGTAGCTTGTTGAAAGAATACATGAGTTGAGTCAAGAGTGGCTTCTTGGAAGAATACTCATTTTTTTTTTCACATTTTCCTTACTTAGATCCTCAATTTTTGTGTTACTTTGAATGTGTGGTTTTAGGTGTAAATATGGGAACCCTTTGAGTAAAGCTTTGTTATATAGGGAGAACCGAGTTTTACAAATTTTTCCATGAAGGCTTTATAAAATGTTTGGTATACTTTAAGTGAATAAACCATATTATCAAAACCACTAACCGAGCATCCACAACAAAAAATAATAATTAAGTATCAACTAATTTAAAGATAAAATATAATTAGTCATGGATGTATGGATTAAATTACATATTATTTTATAAAATAAAAAAATTATTAGTATTCAAAATAATTTTAAATATTAATAAAAATTTATAAAGTAATTTCTAAATTAGTATCTAACACTAGCTACCAAGATTTTAAATACTTACTGATCCGGTCGGTCATCGGTAGTCGATGACGTCAGCAGCAGGTAACCATGTGGACCACTCGCAGGGTGACACGTGGATCAGGTGCAGAGGGATTAGGGAGGAGATCACCCGGTATGGTGATCGGTGGTCAGTAACCGAGTGACCACCGACAGATCAGTTCCAAGATAAACAC
>Ga0123342_1007875_pt1 | contig 13805 bp, 9 predicted proteins | sample Turbeawhitnodule_FD_89960 | JGI IMG/M metagenome (GOLD analysis project Ga0123342, IMG submission 89960) | Root nodule microbial communities of legume samples collected from Mexico - Turtle bean Mexico white nodule | ecosystem: Host-associated > Plants > Roots > Nodule | place: Mexico: Nepantla...
TATATATATATATATATATATATATATATATATATATATATATATATATATTGAATTACCATTGAAACAAGTTACATCACAAACTATATTAAAACAAAAAAATTGTTTTGAGACGTATCAATGGGTTTACATCTAATTCAAGAAAACAGAAAATTACGATGCAATGGTTATTACATCACAGACTATTACATAAATTAGATTAAGATATTTGGTAATACACTAATTATGCTTCTCCCTAATCTCAATTAATACTCCGTGTGCTTAATCCATTCTCCAATACGTATTTTCCTTGAAGAATGTTTTACAAATATTGGGTGTTCTTATAGTATTTATTTACTTTTAAGTTAGACTACAATTTTGATTCTAATTTTCAATTTTAAAAATACTTAATTTTATATTGTTTTTAAAATATAAAGTATTGTAACATATTTTTTTTTTTAAAATTTAATCGTAAAAAACTAAAGTAATTTCTACCGATAAAAAAAGTACATAATTTGAATATAAAATGTAAAATCAAATTTATATAAGATTGAAAATTTCATCAGCGTTACAGCTTTTTAATAAATCTTGAAACTAAAGTTAAAAACAAAATTATATTATATATATAGAAAGACCAAATTACTATAATTGAATATTTGTTTTTTTATCCTTAAAAATAAATAAAAAATGAAGAAAAAATGGGGAGAATGAGCCAGCAAGAAACAGCTAGGGAATGAAAGGAAAGTAGAAGTTGGAAATTGAGTCATCCAACCCACATTCTTAACCAAACCAAACCAAAACCATTGATACACACATTCACACTTTCACTTCACCACAACACATACACTTTTGTTTTTTCTCTTTCTTTCTCTCATCGGAGTGAAGCATTGCTGCAGAATAAATCAATAAACCCTTTTTCTTTTTCTCCTCTCTCACATTTTGATTGATTCAGATCCGCAATGGCACCCAACAACAACAGAACCAAGGGATCGCATTTTCCCCTGCTTGCCTTCCTCCTTCTGTGCCTCCTTGCGCCCCTTCTCTTCTTCAGCGCATCGCCCCTTCATACTTTTCATGGTCTCATTCCTTTTCCTCTCCTTATCTCAATCAAATCTCACTTCTTTTCCAATTGGGCATTGCTTATTGTTTGCATCTTATTATTCTTCCAGATCCCACATCCGCAACTCTTCCAATGCTTTATCTTTTCTTCTAGATTATATGCTTTATTTCTCTCTTTTTTTTCTAGGGACTTTTGAATTGTCGGGAATTAAAATGAAATGGGGTGTGATATAATGTTCTTGACGTGAGGAGTGGGAAATGGGAGAACAAAAAAATCGTGATTAGTGTCTATGGGTTTTTGTTCAATGCACGTGTAATGAGTTTAAGTTAGTTTGATTAATTACTTCAAGTGCATTGTGCAGATCAAGGTGGTAATTCGGCTGTTACCAGCAGAAAGGTACGTTTTTGGGTTTAATGGTTATATGATTAAGACTCTGTTTGGCTGAACTTTTTGTAAGTACTTATTGAAGAAGAGAATATGAAAGTAAAAAATCGAACTTCTTGCATAAGCTAAAACAAACTTTGCATTTAAGTTTTGTATTGACTTATGCATTTAAGTTGTATGGAAGCTCTCTTCATTTAATTTACTCAAAAGATAAGGCGGCTTATGGAAAAGCTCAATGCATTTTATTACCTTCTTATTTACTTTTCCTACAAGTGGCTTATGGGACCTTTTTCTTTTAATGTTGTTGTTTGTTGCAGGTTGCCAGATTCAGAGAGTGGCAGTCATTGCAGGATCTTAAATCGCTTTTTTCGAAAGAGGCAAGCGAAAGCTTATGTTTACTCTTGTTCTGTGTCTCGCCTGTAATGTTTTTTTGTTGAAGAGTTTGTGCTCTTCCTGGGTTTCTAATAATCATTATGATTTAGGTTCTTGATGTTATTGTTTCCAACACAAATGATGCGGGCCCTTTGAGTCTTGAGAGTTTTAGAAAAAATAACTTGTCTGCTTCATGGAGAGTTGTTGGATCAAAGGCTTCTAATGCTACAAATCAGGTTTGGAAGAATGATTTACTTCTGCTAGAAGCTTTTACTTCCTGTTTTAAAGAAAAAAGGGCATATTTTCTCTCTTTATGATAGTCCATTTTTTATTTTTGGTTATAGGTTAACGAACCAGCAAATAATGTTGGACAAGAGAAGCAAAAAGGGAAGGAAGGAAGATTTTCAGGTGCTATCGTGCTACTGCGTAGTTTGCTTTTGTTGTCCCTATGTTTTTTTACTTTCTCATTGAATATGCGTAATTTGCTTATGTTGTCCCTAAGTTTTTTTACTTTCTCATTAAATAGTTTTTATGAATGCAGTTGGTCATGCTCAGTGGACTGACAGTCCTGCACAGCAATCCAGAAGGGTGAGTATCCTTGATCATTCTTGAGTATTTTTCTTGTTTTAACTTGTATACAGTTTTTTTCTGATAGCCATTTACTGATGCATGTTTGCACTGTGGGGTAGTCTGCTACACAGTCTGGGGTTACACTGTTATGGAAATAGCCTCGCTGCTGATATAATACATAGGCTTTCCCAAATCCCAACTGGCCATGATGGTGCCTTATATGCTGGGATACCCTATTTGTCACTTCCAGCTGACATGAAGCTGTGCTAGCCTTCGAGAGTTTATGTACACTCATGCTTACATGAACTTGATTCCAATTTAACTCGAACTCGTAAGAGTTTACCTAACATAAAAAATAATATTGAATTTTGACACCACAACAAAGAAAGTAGCAAATCACAATGACAAAGTGTGGTAGTACATTAGTGCTAAATGAAATTAAATGACATAGATGACTAAACCATATATAAATTCATAAAAGGATAAGTTCTTAAGATGAAAACAATTTAAATAATTTGAGTCTAATAAAATATTGTCATTGTTGGGTAAAATTCAGATAAAAATTACATTTGATTTCAAACTTGATACTTCACTTAAGAGTTTATGTAAGTTTATCTTTACTTAGAAAAGAGTTTGATAGCGCGAGTTAACTCGTTTTTCCTATCTAGGATTGTAAACTCGTTTGAGTTTTAAGAGATAACTAAGAGTTTGACTACCTTGTATTTGACACATTGGAAATTTATTAATTTGTCCATATACTTGCAAATAAGTTGTTGGAGTACCAAATCTAAGAAAAAAAGTCTCACATTGAATAAGAATGGCCAACATGTTAATGACACAAAGACATACGAGCCGTTGATGGAAGATCTTTGTGTTATTTAGGCTCCCCTCACGACCCAACAAAATATTATCTCAAACTAAATTTTATTGATTTTGTACTGAATCTCTATATTCAAGTACTTTTAACCCAAGACTATTCTAACAATCTATTCTTATAACACGTGGTTGATAATTCCCGAATGTAAAGCTTACTATTCCTAAATTAATTCTTCCAAAAATAAATTTGACTTGAAGGCAACTTCACGCCAATAACCCTAAAGTTTATGTAGAGTTCAATGTTGTTTGCACTGTGGATGACACTCTATTTTGGAAACTCAACAATTCTGAAAATAAACCCTGTTTTGTTCTTTGTAAATATCTTTTGCAGCAATTAATAGAGAAAAGGAAGGAAAAGCGTGCTGCTGAGTTGGTAAAAGACGATGAAGTAGTTGTAAGGCTTGAAGATTCAGCTATTGAACACTCAAAATCTGTTGATTCAGCAGTTCTTGGTAAATACAACATTTGGAGGAAAGAAAATGAGAATGAAAATCCCGATTCTACTGTACGGTTGATGCGAGACCAAATCATTATGGCTAAGGTTTACTTGAGTCTTGCAAAGATGAAGGACAATCTTGAACTGTACCAAGAACTGGAATCTCAGCTTAAAGAAAGTCAGCGTGCTTTAGGTGAGGCAACTTCTGATGCTGACCTACATCCAAGGTATGAAAGCTATGTGCAATTTTCTCAATAGTGATATCCATATGCATCTGGGTCTTGGTTTACATTAACCAACTTTACTAATAAAATGTTTAATATCTGTAGTGATCATGAAAAAATCAAAACTATGGGCCAAGTTCTTTCCAAGGCAAAAGAGCAATTGTATGACTGCAACTTGGTTACTGGGAAATTGAGGGCAATGCTACAAACAGCTGATGAGCGGGTTAGGAGCTTGAGAAAACAAAGCACGTTCCTTAGTCAGTTAGCTGCCAAGACCATACCAAATGGAATTCACTGCTTATCTATGCGCCTTACCATAGACTACTTCCTCCTTCCCCTTGAACAGAGAAAATTTCCTAGAAGTGAGAATTTGGAGAATCCTAGTCTCTATCATTATGCCCTATTCTCGGACAATGTCTTGGCTGCATCTGTTGTTGTGAACTCAACTATTTTGAATGCAAAGGTGATTTATACTATCTTTTACCAGACCAGTGTGTGTGCGCATTTTTATAAACTGATTTTCTTTATAGATGATGAATAGCTGCTTGCATTGTACAGCCCCACATATTTTGCTTGTACAAGTCAATAACTAATATAATTAAACTTTTCCTTTGTCTTCATTTATTCAACATCAGGATCCTTCAAAGCATGTGTTTCACCTTGTTACTGACAAACTAAATTTTGGAGCCATGAACATGTGGTTTTTGCTGAATCCTCCTGGAAAAGCCACAATCAATGTTGAAAATGTTGATGAATTTAAGTGGTTGAACTCATCCTATTGCCCAGTCTTGAAGCAGCTTGAATCTGCAACAATGAAAGAGTATTATTTCAAGGCAGGCCATCCAACTACTACTGGTGCTTCGAATCTCAAGTACAGAAATCCAAAATATCTGTCAATGCTTAACCACCTGAGATTCTATCTTCCACAAGTTTATCCAAAATTGGACAAGATTCTTTTCCTTGATGATGACATTGTTGTCCAGAAGGATCTGACTGGATTATGGGCTGTGAATCTTCATGGAAAAGTAAATGGGGCTGTTGAAACATGTGGGGAGAGTTTTCACCGATTTGACAAATACCTTAACTTTTCAAATCCACATATTGCAAAAAATTTTGATCCAAATGCTTGTGGTTGGGCATATGGGATGAACATGTTTGATTTGAAGGTGTGGAAAAAGAAGGACATCACTGGCATATATCACAAATGGCAGAATTTGGTTAGTACTTGAACATAACTTGGCTTACATCACGTGCCTATTCTTACATAATAAATATGACCACAGACAAATTTAACTCCTCTATAGGAGAGTTACCCTTCTGAGATAAAACTACAGTTAAAACTGTTGATTCAAAAATTGACAGTTGTAATGTTAACAACTTCCCTAGTTTGTTATATATGTGTGCATGCATCTTGTTACAATATCAACCGTTGACATTACAACAACAAAAGGTTTTAACTTGAACTTTATTCAACTGATATTTCACTGACCCTTTTCTTCCTGTTTGATTCCAGAACGAAGACAGGGTGCTGTGGAAGCTGGGGACATTGCCTCCAGGCCTGATGACATTCTATGGATTAACACATCCGCTAAATAAGTCATGGCATGTTCTTGGTCTGGGTTACAATCCAAGTGTAGATCGTTCGGAGATCGATAATGCGGCTGTTGTACACTACAATGGTAATATGAAGCCATGGTTAGATATAGCCATGACAAAGTATCGGACATACTGGACCAAATATGTAAAATTTGATCATCCCTATCTTCAGAATTGTAAGCTACGGCAATGATCCTGACAATTAGGTCCAAAGTCTAAGACAAAAAAACTCATTCTCTGCACAATACCCTTTCCCATCTTCTTTCTATCTTGGCAATTTCAAGTGAAGTGCCTTGTTTTGTGGTTACCCCTACATCATCTCTTTCCCAAGTCACTTTTTTGGCTTTCAATTCATTCTATTTGTTTACACTACCCTCACTGATTTGAAACAAGGTACATAAGTAGCATACCTTGTTTACTGCTATAAAATCCCTTCATTGTATACAATACTCTCTGATACTGAGACTGGACTAGAAATAGAATAACAATTTTATGTATTCTTTCAAAAATAGCTTTCTTCAGTTTCGAGAACCTTTTTGATGATTGCATATTGTATTGCATTTTCTTCTGGTGTACTAGTCATCAGGAATTGATATAGGAGTATGATTTTAATTATCTTAGTTTATGATAAAATTTGCAATTTAAGTCGAAATCAACTTAGAAGTATATTAAGCATACCTAACTTAATTAGACTATCAAATGAAAATATCTTAAGCATACATAATTTAATTAGGCAATCAAATTAAAAAAAGGTAAAAGAGGTCAAATAAGTTTAGTGGTCAAATGATACTTTATATTGTTTGTTCATCAATCTTAGGTTCACAAATGTTTTGTTCCACTAACTATATACTTTTCACCCAAGTAAACCACACAAATGGAATATATTCAACTGAGATTTTAAAAGATTTTTTTATAAAAAAAGCTTTATAGTATTAAATTGAAATTATATTTTAAGATAAGTACTACATGGTTATAGTATCGGTGTGTTTGTATTGTTTAAATATCTTTAAAATTTTGTTTTGTTACCTTTGTTATAAGTTTTATATTATAAATTTATAATAACTATAATTTTCTTGAATTAAAGAGGTAAATTTATAAAATATCATTATAAATTTTATTATATATTTCTATTCATACATGATATAAAGAGTAAATGATTATATATATAGTTGTTATTTTTGAAGAGAAAAGTTCTTTAATTATTTTAAAATAAATAAAAATTAAGAAACTATTTATTTTAATTTTATTGTTGCTAATTTTTTAATTGTGTAGGTAGTTTTTTTTGTGAATAATTATTTGAATTTAAAACAGTAGTTTTTTAAAGGGTAAAATTGTAAGAAATTGTCTACTCCACAGAAGAAATTGTTATAAATTATAGATAACTATTAAAATAAAAATATATTATTAAATTATAAAACAAATTTTATTAAAGTAATTATAAATAAAAAATCTAATTGAAATCATATTGATTTTAATGGATTATTCTATTAATGGTATTTTTGTGGATTTTGATGGGACTTATATGTATTATATGTATGAATATCATTTCTTTGAAATGATTTCGTTCAAATGTGAGACTTTTCTGTTTTCATTCAAAAACAAATATCAATGAGTAGAAATAACAAAAAAATCTATTTTTTTTTTAAGTTTCAAATATATGTCTAAATTATAATGTGTTTGCTAGTAATTCTATTTTAGTAAACTCATATTTTCATGTTGCATCTCCTTATCAGAATCTTATTCGTGGTAATCTAACCTACGATAACAAATATGAACCAAATCTAAGACTATTGTATACTATTGTCTTATGTATTATTAGTCTTGTAGTGCACATGCAAATATGCCCTGATATGTTCAATTTGTTAATCTTTTGAAATTATGAACACCATGAACGTTGATTAATCTAGCTGCTTACCACTACTATTGTGCTAAAAGCTCATTCAAATATATGTTTAGAAAGAATCACATAGTATAATCGATTAAGACCCACATACTAATCGATTAAGTACACAATGTTATCTGATTACACACATGTTTAACCGATTACATACAACAACCTAATCTATTATGTTATGGAGTATAATCAATTATGGAGTCAAATCTAATCAATTATAACTCATTTCATTTATACAACTTGTGTTACCAGTGCTTTGAAATGCATGTAGCATGGACACATCCATCCTTAATTCATTTCCATTAACAACCACAATATCATTCAACCTCACACATTAAACAACATTTACTTAAAAATACTCAAGTGAATGTACTCTACCAAAGCTCAAACATCACTAACTTACAAAGGTAGTGTCTTCTTGAGTGGTATCTTTCCTTGTGCACTTCTACAACTTTCTTCATGTTGACCTAATCGTTTTGACCTAAAAAAATACCATGTTCATTCCATCCCCAAACAACATAAACCAGAGGAGACAAAAAGATATCTTATCTCCAACACCTATTCTTTGCCTATAGGTTAAAGGTTTTACCCTACATACACCGTTCACATATGGGTGATGATATTGACACCTTGCTCCACTTTACACCCGAAACAAAATATTAATATTTATAATAAAAAAATTTAAAAAAATAAAAAAATGTCCTTAATGAAAATATAAGCAAAATACAAAATGTTAAAATAATTTTCAAAATTAAAAATATTAAAAATGATTAAAATATTAATATTTAGTGGGGTGTAGGTGAAGCAATGAGTATAAAAAAACCATTTTCCATCACATATATATACATATACATATTTTGAAATCCAACAATGATCACAGTGTCAGTCCAACAATGCTCACCTTTCTCAAATCATGTATTTGTATTTTTTTAATATTTCTCAATGCATAATCGATCATGATCTCTATTTTAACCAATTGACCAAACATACTTAATCAATTATGAACACATCAAACCACATGCACGTTGATATCACATTCCTATGCAGAGTCATAGTGGTAATTGAACAAGAATGGTTAATCTTTCCATACAAATCTTCACACTTCAAATAGATGGGGTGCTTCTTCCCTCCCCCTCCTATTTCTTTCTATGCAAGTCAACTCAAATCTTTCTTACCAAACTGCTACCATAAGTGACATTTTTCAGTCTCCAAATCCTTTTGCAGATTGTAGTTACCCATTCAAACAAAGTGCCATAGTGTGGACCAAGACATCATATTTGGTCTCAGAATGAGCTAGAAAAGATAAGGATGAGATAGAAAAAAAGAAACATGAAACCTTTTTGTTTTTGCAAGGTCTATTTGCATAGGATGAATATTAATTGGAAGATTGATAACAACTTCAAAATCTGTAGTAGAAGTGTTTCGCAAATTGAGATACAGTCGGAACAAATTAAGTTTCAAGAGATGAGATAGTACAATCAATTATTATGGGAAGAAACAAAAAAGGGACCTGAAAAAGAAGGAAGAACTAGAAAATAACCCATTATAGGGTTCACCATTAGGAGAGAGACTTTTGTACCCTCCCTAAGAGGAGGAAAAGTATCAATGAAAAGCACATTCTGAACACGGACCCAACAAAACAATTTTGATGATGTGTTTCAATAAATTCAAAAAATAAATGCTAACTGTGCAGCTGTCTAACAAGACAACAGATTGCAAATCAAAAGTGCAACCAAAAATAGAATTGTAAATTTAAATTTATAATTAAAAGTTAACAACAACTTGACTAAAATGGTTTTCTTTTTTTGTCTTGAATGACTTTGTTTTCAGGAGTTTTTACAATGTAAGTTTATTACACGGCCATGTGAAACATAATTACAGAAGAAAAAAATGGTACAACTAAAATTGAAGTGACATTTCTACAAGTGTTCAATATCTATATCAAATTAACAACAGCCTCAGAATCTGGAAAAGAAAAAACAAAAGTTTAAGGTCAAAGGGTTGCAATTACTGCTGCCGCGGTTTTGCACCGCCACCAGCCTCCTCCGCATTGACAGGAGTAGATGAACCACTCCTTTTGCCCCCTTGTCCGGCGATCGTCCTTCCCATGAACTTCCCTGCTTTGCTGAGTCCACTGCCCATAGCACCGAGGCCACTGCCAACAAATCCAACACCAGCACCAATGCCACTGCCAACAAGCCCAGCTCCAGAACTAACACCACTCCCCACAACTCCAGCACCAGTAGCAACACCACTCCCCACAAGCCCAGCACCAGAAGCAACACCACTCCCCACAAGCCCAGCACCAGAAGCAACACCACTCCCCACAACTCCAGCACCAGAAGCAACACCACTACCCACAAGTCCAGCACCAGAAACAACGCCACTACCCACCATTCCAACACCAGAAACAACGCCACTACCCACCATTCCAACACCGGACCCAACCATCGATGCTGCTCCATCTACGGCATCCATTGTACTTCCTATAACTCCCTCCTCTTTAAGTTTCTTCCTTTCTTCTAAAATCTTTTTCTCTGCCTCTAGGGCAACCAATTGTTCTTTCTTGTCAAATTCGTGATAAAAGATCTGGAATTGCAATGAGATTGGGACTTTTAATTTAATCCAGAGAACATCTATACAACTATATCAAAAATAGCTCCAGAAATTATGCACTAATGTTATCACTGCCAAAAAAGAAAACAAATCAATGCATGTCTAATTATACCTTCATTGTCAAGGTTCCTCGATCCTTTTTGTCTTTCACTTTCAGTGTATCAAGTGATGGCAGCAGCCTCACCTGAAACTCCTTTTCAGTTTCTGCTTTCAGGCCAATAAGTGGTAATTTTGCTACTCCCAATCGCTTATCTTGCCCAATGTCCTTATCAAAAACCTATATTCAGAGCCATCAATGAAAAACATTTATGATAAATCATGACAACAAAAGAATTTAATAAGGATTATGCAGTTGGGAAGAGAACTTCAAGATTTCAAACCAAAAAATTATCAGGTGTAGCTAGTCAAAACAGATTAAGGTTTGGATAATTTCATCCATAAGCACTTACAGGAAAGTGAATAAGGTAAAATGGAATAGATTACTCCCAGAAGTTAAAATTAGTCCATACATATGTTAATTTGTAAAATTTCTTTCAATTAGTTTTGTAAAAGTTATTTTTAACTCATGCATAAACTAATTTTAATTTATGGAAGAAGATTATTTCATTTTACCTTCTAATTTTCTTCTCCTATGAAGGCCTGTGGAGAAATTTATCCAGAAAGAGCCTAATAAACCTTCACGGGGAGAAGATAAAGTAACAACTATGATCAAGATAAAGAAAGGAATCTAACATGAATTTTCTAAGAAACAGTTACATGAGAAACCTTCCACTTCAGGAAGTAAATTGTATATACACAAAGATGTAAAATTGCCGCCAGCTTTGATGTCAGAAAGTTTAATGGGAAAATCACAAATCAAGTGTTCAGGATAGACCAATTAGATCTAAGTTCTTTTTAATAGTTCACTTTGAGTTCTTATATGGTACCTCTAACTACTGGGTACTCCATCTAATTAACTCCTTACAATTGGACATCTACAAGTCTTACTACTCTCACATGGCCAAACTCATAGAATTTAAGCTTGGGTTAATTCAACTCTACAACTAGTTTTTAAGGTAAGGATTACCCAAGCTTTATATGTTTTATTTAAGTCATATCTATAGTTGAGGCTCTAATATATCATAGAACTTTGGCCTAGGCTTTAACTCAAACACAAATTCAACTTATAAGATTAGAATTACCCAAAATTTATGTTATATTTAAGTCAAATTTCGAGTCAATGTGGGCTAAATACCACCGGTGAAGCTTCACTTAAGGTAGCCCCCAAAAAAACTGCAACTAAGGCGGGCTAGGAATGACTGCATGAAATTAAGGCAATTTTCCAAAAACAAACCCTTATGAATGCAATTCTACCAGTTTTTCTTTCACGGTTGCTACTCCTACCTTCTGTAATATATTTATTCACGATCTTTTGTTTTTTTTGTAAGTTCATTTCCTCCTTGCAACATTCTTAGCTTTACAACACTTGTTGGCACTTGATTTCCCAACTTTCAGAATCATGCAGCATCATTAGTAACAATTTTCGTAAGATTGAGTAGCACGTTTCAATAAAAAATATCCACCATTTCATTGACCTCGCAAAAACCCTATGACATATATCTGCCTCAATCTCCTCACCATTTCGTCTGTGAAATTCAAATTTTTAGTATAGCAATCATGAGGTCATATCATGGGTAGCTTGCAAGTATCTCAACTAAGGACTAAATAAATAACAGTTATAACAGAAAAAGGATTAGTTGTGCCAAACCTCAACAATTAGTGACTGGGTCTCCTTGTCCTCAGCAATCAAGTCAAAAACCTCATTCCAAACAGGATTCAAGTTGTTATCAATAGCCTTTGTTTTAACCTTAAACAGTGGCCGAATATGCAACACTGCATACGGATCGGACTTCCCAATCATTTCCATATTCTTTAGATCATTGGCTTTCATTACTTTCACTCTAAGTGTTCCCTGGGGTTTAAGCTCCAGGTCACTGCAAAAAAAAGGTGCTTAAGTAGTATAAAATATTTGAGCATTACCATTCTAAATTTGCATGTTCCTGAATACCACTTTGTTTTTCTTTTCAAGGGGGGTGGAGAAAACAGAAACCGAAGCTCTTTGCTTGAGGAATATTTCAACACAATTCAAACAATTTGAAAATATATTTACCAGATATATAGTTAAACCACATGCTCCAACCTTCATGCAGATGGAAATATAATAAACAAAAATAAAATCCATAAGATTCACATTACCTAGTATCAACAGGTATACCCCCTAGAGGAACAACAATCCTATGAGGCCATTGGAGCATGTCGGTAACAATTGAGTTCACAGTATCCTATTGGAAATTGTGTATTATAAGTAATTAATTCAAAATCAGTAAAAGGTGGAAGGGGCATGTTCGTAAAATAGAACTCACATCAATCATATCTGAAATTCCAGGAAGTGCTGTCAAACTTCCACCAACAGCCTTCAACGTGTAATCAATTCTAGGCTTTGGCTGATAAAATGTTAATGAAAAAGTCAGTAACTTCAAAACTGTAAATGATATTAGCATTCCAATTATCATGTAGTAGGCTATGCTGATAACAGTAGTCCAAGAATTCAATTAGATCATTGACAAAAGTTGTCAAATTCCAACTCTTAGTATGAACAATTGTATCAGTCCACTCATTCACAAGCTACAGCTGGTGATGATGGCTCTACCATCATGACACTGAGATAAAATTGTTAAGACCATTGATGCTGATAGTTAATGTGATCAACATAAGTGATTACTATGAAAGGATTTATTATCCAGCTTTTTCAGATTTTGGTTTAACCAACTAAAGGTGATATCTCATCAAATGAAAACTTGCATATCCAACTTCAAGTCAATATTATTTGCTTGATTTGAAGGAGAGCATGCAAAGGGAGGTTGCAAAACTCAATCGAGTGCATCATCATCCCCCCTCCACTCTCCTAACTCTCTTTTTTTTCATTGTTGAACCTCAAAAGTTACCTCAGCAAGTAGGGCAACAACAACAGCAGAAACGCATGGAATCTCATCCGCGAGTTGCAATATAACACGGATGATGGTGAACACCTGAAGATCCTTCAACTGAAGCAAAAAACAACACTCAAAATTTTGAAAGTTTCTCATACGAAAGTGAAATTCAACAAAGAGTGCTGAGTCTAACCTGAATAGGGATTGATGCAACAAGTGCAGCTTCAACAGCCAAAACAATATTGGGATCACCACCCCAACGGAAATCAATGTCCATAATTATTTGACCTTTTTTAAGATTCTGAACACGAATACCTGCATGGATAAAGAAAATATGAATACATTAATTCTCAAAATTAAAAATAATAATTCAACAGAAAAAATTGAAAGGGAGAAACAATAAGGGTGATACAAATTTTTGTTTTGTAGCATTTTGTTATGGTGTTATTGACCTGCACTCATTTTCATATATTTATAGATTTGAGCAAAAAATATTATTCTTTCAAGCCTAGTTCATCTTTTCATCTAAGTTTGATTTTCAATACTTGTTAAAAATCTTGAATCTCATAATAACTGATTTTGAAAAGATACAATAGGCTGGATTGTATTGCTTTTAGATAGAAATTGCCACAGACTGAGACACATAAGAATGGACTCAAAAATTGCACAATGATATTGTCGGATACTAGATTTTCCATCCTTAAAATGTTAAAAGTGCAAAAGGGATTGTGGTACCCCACCCCCCCCCCCCCCCCCCTACCTACCTCAAAGAAAAACAGTCAAACCAACAACAAATATTGGGGGGGGGGAAAAAAAAAAAAAAATAAAA
>Ga0123342_1007876_pt1 | contig 13804 bp, 6 predicted proteins | sample Turbeawhitnodule_FD_89960 | JGI IMG/M metagenome (GOLD analysis project Ga0123342, IMG submission 89960) | Root nodule microbial communities of legume samples collected from Mexico - Turtle bean Mexico white nodule | ecosystem: Host-associated > Plants > Roots > Nodule | place: Mexico: Nepantla...
CACATGTTGGATTAGGATTCCTCAATCATATAATGAAACGAGAATAATGATTAAATAATACCTGGTAGACCCGTGATCGTATGGCTGAGGGACGAAGACATGATCTTGATCGGGTTCCCCTTTTGGGTGTATCGCTTATAATGAAATTATGTGAGTAGAGAGACAAAGAGATGAGAGGCTCGAAAATCCTTTTAGAGAATGAGTTTCGGCCGTGTGATGTTAGAATATGAGGATGTCTCTTTAGTTGTCTGGTAATCTCTATTTATAATACACCCAAAAGAAAATCCTAATTATTTATGGTAAGAATAATTACGTCCATAATAATTACCAATAATATGATAGGATAATTATGGTAATTAATCAATTAATAAGATAAATAATCGTGAGATGCCACATAATATTCTTACATGAAAATCATATATTTTTACTTTATTTTGTTAAACTCCAAGCACTTTCGTGCTGAGAAACAGTAGACCTCAAGTATTATTTCTCAAGTTTTTGCTTGTCTTCCTAGAGAGAAACAAAGAAAATCCCTCAATACATTTAGACAAAGTACGTAGTAGCAATTTTAGAAGAACTTATTCTTGAGAACAGGGATATCCGAAAGTAGCATATATGTGAGTTTCCGCCATAGCCCAACATTCCGTTTTTGACAAAAGTGAACAAAGCAATTGAGGATTCTCGTGGAACTATGACTTTGAAGGACCAATTAAGAGATGTTTTTGATCGTTTTAAACCATGAAAACTTAAATGTGAGGTATATGGTAATGTGTGAGCTTCGCAAGCTTTTGGACTCAAGATGGATGTTACTATGATCTGATAACGATAACGGTTGGACTTGGTTCAGACTTGGATGTCTTGAGTTCTATGATAACATCACTATTAAGAGGATGTGCAAAAGAATCAAGGACCACTTTAGAAGGTGGATATTATTTTGAAAGTAAATAATAATATTATATAAATTGTTCTTAGTTAAAAAGTTTGTATTTTAAAGTTATGTTATGGAATATAATATATAACATAATTTATAAATATTTTTGTTTCCATGGAATAAATGAATAACAAAAGTTTAAAATTATAAATGTGATTTAAATGTAAAATTACGTTTTAAATCAATTTAAAAATGTTGACTAATGCGTAATTTTATAAATTAAGATGTTTGTAAATAACATATAAAAGGTTTTCTAATGTATTATTATTAATATTATTATAATATAAATTATTGTTAATATTATAAACATTATAAATATTAATATTATTATAATATAAATTATTGTTAATATTATAAATATTATAAATATTATAAATATTATTAATAATAATATTATTATTATTATTAATATTAATAGTATTATTAAATATTATTAATATTAATACAAATATTAATGTCAATATTATAATTAATATCAATATTATTATTATTACAATTATTAAAAATAGTTTGTATGTAATACTTTATATACGAATACAATTTGTATGTAATTATTCTCGCTTCATATGCTTCATGTAGCACCTAATTTTATTTTTAGTTTTTTAATGGACTGCAACACATATGACCCAATTAGAAAAAGGGTGTTATAATTCTAATTGGATTTAGACGGAGACAATCAATATGAAATATTATTATTGATACTAATATTTATATATATATATTATTTTATTTTAATTTTACTATTATAAATTTTTCTTTAATTAAATTAAAAAATAATTAAACTCAAATTACTTTTCTAATTTAGTTATAACAACATAATAAATCTTAAAATTATTTCAATTTCATATAACCTTCTTTTATATTTTAATTTTTAATTTTTTTTATTTCAGTTTGTTCATTGCTTTTGATTCCCATTAAGAACTATACGAATCCAAATCCGTATGTAACACACACTTTACATATGAATTTGAATCCGTATGTAAAAATCGGTATGTAACACTTACTTTACATATGGATCTGGATTCGTATGTAAATATTTGTATGTAATGTTCACTTTACATACGAATTTGGATTTTTACGTAAAAATTGGTATGTAACACTTACTTTACATACAGATATGGATCTGTATGTAAAAATCCGTATGTAATGATCACTTTACATACGGATCTGGATCCGTATGTAAAAATCCATATGTAATGCCCACTTTACATATGGATTTGGATTCGTATGTAATGCTCACTTTACATACGGATCTGGATCCGTATGTAAAATTTGTATGTAACGCTCACTTTACATACAAACATGGATCCATATGTAAAAATCTGTATGTAAATAGCAAATTTCTTGTAGTGTCAAACTCGGTGGTTGTTGTTGCTTCCTTTCTTAGTTGCGATTGACACCATTGGTTTCCGCAATTGGTTTGTGTAGTTGAAAAATGTTTCTCTTCCTTCTTCGACATCTCTCTATTTCTATGTCAATTTCTATTTGTGTTTGAAACATTTGATTTCTCTCTGTTTCTATCTCAATTTCTATTTATATGTGTTTGAAACATTAGATTTAGTGTTTTAATTTTTGTCTGTAACTTGTTCTTTCTTCATCGCGATTTCAAATTCATAATCATTAGTTTTTTTTCTTCTTCTCATTACAAATAAAATGTTGGAATTGAAATTAAATTTTGTTTAATTTCCATATTTTTTTTTTTGCGATGGTGGGTTCTTATTTACTTGTCAATTAAATTTGGGATGGGGAGGTGCTTCCTGTAATGTTTAAGTGTTGTTGTAGTAACACTGTCTTGGATATTGCGAAGGATAAAGAAAAAAATGAGAAGGATGAGCAGAGGTGTAGATGGGATATCTCAGTACCTTTTAACTTTTGAATGATGGGAGTACTGAGACATGTTGAAAATGTTAAAACTTGGATACATAAGATGAGTGATCAATTAGCATGTAACATAAAGAAAAGAAAGAATTAATTGTGTATGTTGTTTTAGTCCAAAAATGATTTTAGAGCATTACAACCTGACTTCAGAATTGATTGTGCATTTTTTAGTTCAAAATCACTTTGCATGCATTACATTTGGAGTTAAAAATTGATTGTGTATGTTGTTTAAGTTCAAAATCAATTTGCATGCACTTTATATAAAAGCAAAAATCGATTTAGTTAAGTATGGAGAGTTGAAGATCAATTTTGTGGTTCATTTAAGTGCATGTACAATTGATTAGGGCATGATTTAGTTCTTTTGTGGAAATTTTTCTTGAATTAGTGTAATTTTGTTTTGATTTTGCCAAAATGGGCAAAAAATTTTATTCCTGAAATGGACAAATCGTCAACACAGTACAATAAGCAGACAAACGAACAATTAATCGTGTATATAATAAAATGGATGAACCACTTCCAAATAAGCCAAACAAATGCTCTTACTGTATGGATGAATTTCACAATAGAGCAAGGTATCCTTATAGACAATATTAAAATGTAGACTCTTTTACTATTTTTATGTTTTTTATGACAATTAAAGTTTCTAGTTAACATTCTTCATTTTAGCTTTTTGGTTAAAGTTTTAGGTTTATTTTTAGCATTTTGAATTTAGGGTTTTACCAACTTAGTTTTTTTATTATAGATTAAATTTACTTTTATCAATTTTTTAAAATAATTAATTCATATTATTAAAATATCACATCATTAATTTTATTAAAAATATAAAATAATTTTAATGTATGATAATTTTTTTCTTAAAACTTATTTAGTTGAAAAAATATTTTATAAAATTATAAATTTATTTAATTATATATAAATAAAAGTTATAATAGTAAATTAAATTTATCTAATTTTTCATTATTTTTATTTTAAATACTAAAAAAATGTATATTAAAATTATTATATATTAAAATATTTAAAAGGTATTTGTATATATTCTATACAAATTTTTTAATTTTTATTTAATTTTAATATATTAAAATATATTATAATATTAAAAACTTATATATGAAATATGATTTAGAAATAGTATTTTGTATAAACGATTTCTTATTTTAATTTTGTCTTATTAAATATGTGTGCAGTGTCGGTGATTTGTCCATTTAGGAAGAAAAAAATTTGCTCATTTTGAGAAAATCGAAACAAAATTGCATTAGTTTAAGAAAATTTTCTCTTCTATTTAAGATTTTAAAAATTTTAAAAAATTATATATTTTAAATTTTATTTAAATATAATGTTAAATATTTAGAATTTTTATTTATTTAAAATTTTAAATAATTTATTTTTTTTATATATATTTAAGATTTTCATTTAAATAGAATATTATAGATTTGTGTTTATTTAAGATTTTAATTATTTAAATATTTAATATATTAATATTTTTATTTAAATAAAAAAATAAATATTTAGGATTTGTAATAAAAATTCATTTATCAAATATATGGTAACGTCAATATCATGTTTAAAAAGGAATTTTAAATTATTGAAATTACATTTCAACTCAACCATATGCCAAACTTTACATAATATTGGGTTAAATTGGGATAAATTCATGGGTTATATTTCTGTATTTTTTTTAATTTAACTCAGACTTGATTAACCTAAATTGGGTTAATTGTGTCACAGAAAAATATTATTTTATTGGAACTTATAATTTTCAAACATTTTTTTTTATACTTTCTAGAATATTAGTTAAAAATAAAGTATATAATAGTGGTAGATAAAACTAAACAAAAAAAAAGTTAGGAGTATAAATTAAGTTTAAAAATAAAATAAATAAGAAAATAACAAATAATTAAATTTTTAAAATATTTTAATTTATTAATTTGAATATCAGTTTCAACGTACATAATTCATTAATATGCAGAGATTAAATCGGACTGAATTGATTATATTTAATTTAATTGAAGAAAAAAACTCACCTTAATATATTTTAAGTCGATTTATAATTAAATTAGATTAAGTGCATTTGTGCTGTGAGATTATGTGATTTATTGAACATATTATTAAAAATATTACAAAAATTATAAATTCGCAACAACAACTTTTTGTCTTTGTTTGTGATAAAATTAGATGGGTATGCACGAGATCCAAAGAAAGTCTGGCAGGTATGCATTATATTATGATTTCTTAGTTTATTTTTATTAGCTGGTTCTTTTATTTCCTGAAAACTTAGAGGGACTCACAAATAAAAAAAAAAAAACTTTAAATATATTATAATCTTTCTTCTATAATATATTTAAATATGTAATTTTGTTATCGGTTTTGTATTGTATAATTTTCTTTACTAGAAAATAACAGCATATTTTTTTATTTAAAAATAATCATCACATTTCGGATTATATATAAACTATATTATTTTAATGTTTTTTAATATTATTTTTATAAAATTATGTATTTTTAAATATATTATTTTAATATAATAATAAAAACATGTATACGATTGCACGTGTTTTCAGTAGTATATATTATAAGTTTTGTTGCTAAAGAAAATGAAATATTAGGTTCTATAATTTTATATTGCAGTTTATTGTATTTGTGTTTTTTATATGTAAGGTGTACTTTTATTGCTTTCATCCAGTCGTAATGTTGGGCTCTGGATTTCCTTATTGTATCAAATTAAATATTTTTCTGGTGTTTTTTTAGTGTATTTATTTAATTCAAATGACTAAAATATCTCATCTAATTGATTTTATTTTTAAAGTCTTTTTAAAATATATTTTTAAAAAATATTCTAAAAAACATGTTCTAGAATTATATAAGTTTTGAAAAGTTTATTAAAAAAAATCTGAATTTTTTTTGGAAATTCTGTTTCTGTCTGAAAAACATTTTCCAAAATACATTTCATAAATTATGGAAATGATGTTCTGGAAGCTTCCATAAAAGATAATCTAAAAATCATTTTAAAAAATCTCAACTCTCATTCTCACAAGGGTGAGGAAAATGGAACAACTTCTTAGAATGATTACAAGAACAATCACCAATTAAAGAGAAATATAAGAGATTAGGAGAGTTTACCATAATAAAAGCAAAACTGAAAAGTTAAAAGAAAATATTTAAAAGGCATAAAATGGAAATAAAAATAATATTCTTCATAGGAAACTCATTTTTATAAATATGTTGGAAATCAAATTTGTCTAGACTTCTTAAAACTAAAATGAAATAAAACAAATTAGCCAAACATTACCCATGCAATTTATTTAACACAAATAAACTATAATAGATTAATTCCTTTATAGGATAGGTGAGAACCGTTTAATAGTCCTACTTATATAAACCTATGTGGAGAATTAAAAATATACATATATTTACTACTATTGTATAATTAATATAAAATGATTTTTTCTCGCTGCACCTCTATCACTTCTTTTAGTACCCTCATATTTTTTTTTAAAATACTAAAACTATCTTGTACTTTTATTGATGTTTTTTTTTAATTTTAATTTTTTTTGGATTCTATGGAATATTCTTTTTAGAAAAAATACATTATGGATGAAAGAATCTGAAAGATATTACTAAATTTAAAAATATTTTTTGAATTTTATAATATAAAATATGTTTTCTTATAAAATTACATTCTGATTATAGAATCCAGCATATATCTTCAAAATCTATTCAGAATATATCTTTTATAATAAACATGAATTACAGAAGGTATTTTTATATTTCACAATATAATTTTTTTTTAGAAATTAAATGATTTTGTCGCCTGATCATTGGGTGTCAGAAGAACTATGAAGATGAAGAAAAAACCATATAAAACTAGCCCTTTTTTTTTCTTTAAACTTAGGGGTTTTACTTATTGCATCACCAATTTCTACTTGGACCCCACAAGATTTGAAATATGTCCTTGGAAGTTTTATTTGATAATCACCTCATTTAGTTATAACCATGTTTATATACATATAGATGAATGAAATTAATTATTAAACACTCAATAAAAAGTATAAACACAAGCAAAATCAATGCAAAAACATGTTCAAGATAATAAACTCCAATAATGCATTTCAGAACACGCAATTTGAAACACCTTTCCAAAATACATTTTCCTTATAGAATGCTCATTTTTTAATATATTTTGGAAAACATATTATTTTAAGGTGTTTTAAAAGTGTATTCTGAAAATATGTCTGAGATTACTTGTTTCAAAAACATATCATGAAAAATGATTCTGGAAAGCAAATTCTAGAATACCATTTAATCTCCACACCTCTCCTTTTTGTAATTCTGAATTCAGGAATACATGTTCCAAAATGTAAAAATGATGTCTCTAGGAGTAGTAATACAGGAACAACAGCAGAAGAAATGAGAAAGGAAAACGAGAAACGCAGAGAGAGGAAAAAAAACACAGTTAAAAACCCATAAGGACAAATCCGACATTTCAAAGTTGATGGCGTGCAGAAAGTAATGGGCTTATGTTAGAGATGAATTGGACCAATTAAAATATAAAGCCCAGGCGCATTTACTTTGGATATTTGAACCCGCGACCCGCGATTCCAACCCTAAATCCTAACCATACTAATAGCATAAGTCATTCACTACGCTCTGCCGCAGCAAGAGATCGAAGCGGAAATAGAGTAATCAGAAGAGAAATTCATCGTCGCTGTGATGGGTGAGTTACGTTTTTGAGTTCTGTTTGAAAATGAGGTATGACAGTGTTTCGTTCTTGTGCACACTGAATCACACTTGATGCAATTTGCAGGTAAGGTTCACGGATCACTGGCACGTGCCGGCAAAGTCAGAGGCCAAACCCCCAAAGTAGCGAAGCAGGACAAAAAGAAGAAGCCACGTGGACGCGCCCACAAGAGGATGCAGTACAATCGCCGATTCGTCACCGCCGGTATTTTCTCAAACCCTAATTTTTTTATTCAATTCATATTTCGTACTATTCAGTGATATTCTGTGTTACAAAAGTAGAAGATGGATAATTGTACTGTCTCTGACGAGGGATTCGGTTTATGTTGTTGTAGTGGTGGGATTTGGCAAGAAGAGGGGTCCCAACTCGTCTGAGAAATGAGGTTGAAGCTTGAAGAATATGTGACTACTTTCTTATTTGAGCTATCTTTGTTTTCCTTTTAGTTCCATGTATTGATTATGTTGTGTCAACGGTTCTATTGTTAGCTTTATATCAAACATCAAGCTAGATTTTTTGCTTACAATTTTAATATTATATCTTAGTTTATTGCTTCTTCATGTTGGAAGGAAATCAGTGTTTTTGGGTTGGGCTTTAGCAATCAATAACCCTAAGCCTCTGTGTAGAGACAGGGCAATGCTATATTTAACCTTTATTCTGCACCCTCTGAACTTGCATTACCCGGTGATTTCTCTGCCTTGAGAATTTTGCACCAATGTAGGAACAAGTTTGAGTTTTTAAGGACACTAGGAATTTGATATCATCTGCAACATGGTAGAGAAGCAAGGATTACCTATAATTAGAGTAAAAACCCTACGATTTCTTATCGATATTTTTCATATATGCACTTGAGCCTCTTGTTAAATCCTTATTTGATTCTCCCCTGCCTTTTCTATTTGGGACTTGAGAAATGTGCCTGTACCATTCAACATATTTAGGCTTTCAGTAATATCAAGGGATGCATAAAATGTGATTCCCGTTGGTGTGTTTTCGATTAACATTAAGCAAATATTCAGTAGAGGGGTATTCAAAGGCCTGAAAATGTCTTGGTTTTCTTTTTGTTCTATATCTTGATTATGTTGTATGAACGGTTCTATTGTCAGATTTGTATCATATTTCTTATTGGTTCGTAATGCATTGAAGTTTAGTAGTTTGAGAATGAAGGGGAATATGCCTGTTTCGTAGTTAGTGGCACTTCCATGATATGTTCATTATTTCAAAAGAGTTTCTGAAAAAGTAGCTGATAGAATATATTATCAGCTATAGTGATACAATATTGAAATAGTGAAATACTGACAGTTTCAGAAAATTATTTCGCTTAAAGAATTTAGGTTAAACATATGATATTTTCATCCAACAGGGGTCCTATTTTCAGAAAAAAAAAAGATTTAAGTGTTTGGGTTTTCATGGATGTATGGAGTGTGGTTGTAAAGAGGCATAAAGAATTACATGCGTGTGTCTAATACACATTTTAATTATTCTGGAAATAAATTATATTTTAAAATTCTAAAATATGTTATTGCTGGTTACCTCAAGCAATTCATATTTATCAAGAATGTTTAGTTTTATAATTAATAATATTAAATTTATTCATAATTATAATATTATATATAATTAATCTACAAAGAAAGAATTACAATTCTAAAGTTTTGTTTTAAATTAATATTTTATTATTATTCCATTTTTACTATCGGAAAATTAAATGGTTTATTATTTTATTATTAAGCTCTTAAATTATTCAACCTTCATAGTGTTGGCAACTCGTTCACCTTTAACCGCAAATCCCAGGAAATTGTACACATCATACTCATGTTTACAGGTCTAAAATTTTATCACTTTAGTGTTCAAACTAGCATGTTCTAACAGAAATCAGTATCATTTTATTAAGAATATCATTTCATTAAGAATATCAACTTTCAGGCCATAGGTCTGCATTTCATTGAGAATATCATTTGTAGCTCTTGCGTTTTGGTTCCTGAACAAGCATGCAATTAAGCAACTATAGGTTGAACATTTGGAAAAAATCCTTCTTCTAGCATCGATTTACGCAGAGCAAATGCATCTTCCATTTTCCCGTCTTTGCAAAATGTATCAATCAATGTATTAAATGTTATTGCATTGGGTACCAAACCTTGTTTAGCTATATTATCGAAGAGTTTTATTGCTTCCTTCATCATCTTCCTCTTACAAAATGGAATATCTTATCAGGAAGTGAAACAATATAAGCAAAAGATAAAAATGCTACAGAGTGATGCCCTTGCTAATTTATTGTCGTTTTGTTTGCCCTAAATTTATTGAGGAATGGGTATTTCTTTCTCCATCCCATGGTTTTTATCATGTAACTCATGGAGATGGGTGAAATTATCATTTTCATCTTAATCATACCTTCTTCATCTTCCTCACCCACATCCTTTCTTCATCTCTTAATATAATAGATTTGTTCATAGTGTTCAAGCAAACATTGACCGATCGAAACATTGATTGTCACTATTATATATATAAAAATTAATAACATTAAAAAAATATTATTAAATCAAATAAAATCTTACTAATATGATATGTTACTTATAATCAAAGTTACTAAAGACTTTTAATAACATTTTTAAATATATATTTTAATATTTATAAAAATATCATTAAATATTTTTTATAACATTTATTTAATAAAAAAATATACTTAAAATTTTATTAATTATTTTTATAAAATTTATTTAATAAAAAAGTAACATTTATAAAATATTACTACAAATTTTTAGTAACCTTTTTAATAAAAAAATTAACATTTTAAAATGTTAGTAAATTTTTTATTGAAAAAGTAAGATTGTAAAAATGTTACCAAAACTTTTTAGTAACTTCTTTTAATAAAAGAATTAATATTTTAAAAATATTACTAAATTTAGTAATATTTTTTTTAAAAAGTAATATTACAAAAATGTTATTAAATTTTTTTAATAACTTTTTTTAATAAAAAAGTGACATTTGAAAAATGTTACTATATCTTTTTAATAAAAAAGTAACATTATAAACATTATTAAAATATTACCAAAAAGTTTTAGTAATTTTTTTAATAAAGAATTGACATTTTAAAAATGTTAAAAAAATTAATATTTTTTTTCATTAAAGAGGTAGTATTTTAAAATTGTTATTAAATAGTACTTTTTTTTTTTCAATAAAAGTAATATTGTAAAAATATCACTAATGTAAATATTTTATAATATTTTAACAAATTATTAAATTGTTTAATTAGAAAATTATTAGGATTACTTAGGTTTGGATTGCAACATATGAATTTATTGATGAAAGTTTACAAATAGATCATGGTTAAAATTGATTTTGACGTGAAGTAATTTTTGTTTGGATGCTTTTATTCTATAAGCAAACTACTAATAAATATTTGTCAACACAAAATCTAATAGTATGAATTTTTAATGTTTAAAAGTAAATTTGAACCTGTCCTGTCAATAAATTGTCATTGTTTAACTCCATCTCATTTATCATATATTGATTGGAGTTGCTTATTACATAGAAAAGACAAAAATTTAAGTTTGCTTGTGAAATCAATTTGTGCATATTCCAGAGAAAATGAAGGTTCTTCTCACATGTAAGAATATAACAATGATACTAATTATTATAAATTAAAATGTAAAAAGAGCACACAAAAAACTTTGTTTATCCATACTTCTATGAAATCTTTCATTCCTGATACCAAATAGTGTTTAATCTTATTCAGTTACTGCTAATTTACATTAAAAATGAAGGAGTGGGTGCAAAAACAATAAGAACTTGAAAACAAGATAATTATTTAATATTTATCATTACATGGTAAACTCGGTAGCTTCTGAGTAAGAATCATTTGTGCTGGTTTCAAATATTTTGAAACTCTTTGCTACAAAATTGGGAAACAACACATATGATGATTGAGATTTTAGTGCCCACATATCACTGAATTAGCAAAGTAGAGCAAAGAAATGATTAACCCTTGATTCAAGAACTTGCCAACATATATGAAATATGGATATCATGAATTAAATGAATTATATTTGAAACTTAGAATATAAATTGGATGAATGTATGAATTCATAAAGCAGTCCATATAATATGTTTGGTAGATGCTAATATATCATCCACCCCAGAATCATATTGCTTAGAACTAGGTTGGCTCTGCTTTGAACCACAAGCAACAATTTCCACTTTTCCTAACATATTATACTCTACACACTAGATAAATCTTGCATATTCTTTTGATTTTATAAATATCATTATCCTAATTCCCACAATTTACAATATCACCATTCTATAAACAGAATTAATCTAATTTAAATTTAGCTTTAGCACATATGACAATTAAACAAATAAAACACATAAAAAATATAAAAAAAATTAGTTACCTAATCATCAACTGAAATTTGTCCCATTAAAATGAATTTTTGGTTTACTTTCTCCTTTTCTATTTTGTTTCCTTTGAACATTACTGATTTCTCTACTTGTGTTAGAGGGAGTTCATTAACAAAGAATAAAATAAAGAAAACAAAATAAATATTAAAATCAACAATAAACAAAGAATTCTTATGAATGAAAACTATGATATTATAATAAATTACTCTAATAACCTTTCTTTTTAGTGTAGTGTAGTTTTCTTTTGAGTTTGGTTGTTGTATTGAAATAAGGCTCCTTTGCGTGATTCAAATGACATAAATAAGAGACTCAATCAATATTAAATTACTTAAAATATATAAAAAAAACTTAGACTTACTACATATTTCCATGCTTTAACAACTTTTTTATGAACCTATTTTAAAAAAGAAATGTCAATTAATAAATGACTTTAAATAATTAAAATTTATCAATTTCTTGAATTTCACTTACTCTTTCAACATTCTCCGACTGAACATTTATTTTTATTTTTAATTATTTTCAAACTTCTGCCTGTAATGGTGATCATTATTAGCCAATAAATCTAAAGAATAAAATTAGAAACATAATTTAGAGAACTAGATTTACAAGAAGAGTTCAATGGTAATGGATGGATATTGTAGTGTTTTAAGATCTCTTTCAAGTGTGATAACTCCAACATTAAGGTCTTATGATCTATAGGATAATAAAATAGTAGAATGTATCCCAAAACAAGATTAACAAAATTAATTAATAAATGATATAAAAACAAAATAAAGAAAAAATGTTACATGAGTTCACCTTTTAGTTAATTTCGTGTTAATTTTCTCTGCTTTTCCATTTTTGCTTAGAGGAGTGGTCTGACATTGTTTTTACATTAAAGTAAAAAAAAAAATGTAATGTGTAATATCTAATTCAATAATAAGCTTAAGTTAAAATTTATATTATATACCTCAACAACAACTTCTTCTTTTAGATCTTGGGTCATTTCTCCTTAAATACAATTTTGCGATTGAGTGAAAACAAATTAGAAGTTATTTAAAAGTTCAATTCTCATGGATTCCACTTGCTTTTTTTAGTTTGGCTTTCATCTCCTCTTAGATTTTTTTTCTTTTATGCTTTGAAGCTCAAGTTGATAATTTCTTTAAACTTCATTAATTAATTTTTGTATTTCAACTTGAGATTTTGATCCCCATAACTCTGAAAGCATAACCCCTTTTCTATATGTGCGCGCATAACCATGTTGCTCTTTTCCAAAAATTTGGAAAAATACATCATCTGAAGTTGAATTTTTATCTAATTCTTCTGAACTATAAGCGATTGCATTCTCAAGTTTTTCAAAATGAATGAAAATAACAAAAATCATCTACTTGAGCTCAAACACTTTCTCTTTCTCTATCTCTTCCTTGTCAATACTAAGCACTTTAAAGAAAAATTTGCCAATGAAAATTCACATATTTATATTTCATTATAGTTGAAGTTTTTCTCTCTCAATGTTCTTCAACTTTAAGAAATATGCAGCCAAAACTGTTTAAACCTGTCGTATAGATTTTTGTAATCTTATTGTTAGAATATATGACCTTAAACGAGAGAGGGGTGAATTGTTTAAGAAAGATTTTCGCAAACTTTTAACCTTAGAATGAAAAAACTTTGAAAGAACCTTGATTAATGATTCAGTTTTTCCAAAACAAACAGCAAAAGCACAAAGCTGGAAAAACAATCGGTTGTTTTAGCGAAACAATCGGTTGTTTATACTAGTTCCAAAATAACAAAACTGAATTAAAGAGATAGGGATAGAGAAATTGTACACAGTTGTTTATACTGGTTCACTCCAAACAAGAGCTACATCCAGTCTTCTCAGAAACCCTGAG
>Ga0123342_1007877_pt1 | contig 13804 bp, 6 predicted proteins | sample Turbeawhitnodule_FD_89960 | JGI IMG/M metagenome (GOLD analysis project Ga0123342, IMG submission 89960) | Root nodule microbial communities of legume samples collected from Mexico - Turtle bean Mexico white nodule | ecosystem: Host-associated > Plants > Roots > Nodule | place: Mexico: Nepantla...
GGCTGGCCCGCAAACTTGCGGGCCAGCTCTTATGCGGGGCGGGGCGGGAATTCTAGCCCGCAATAACTTTGCGGGGCGGGCCAACCCGTCCCGCATTTTTGCGGGCCAAGCGCGGGGCGGGCTACTGCGGGGCGGGCTGGCCCGCTTTGCCATCCCTAATATAACTCCATAAAATTCAACAATCATAACAGTCTGAACTTTAAGAAACGCGGAGAAAGCACCAATAAACTTTCTCATACTCCCATGGAAAATACTTTCACAAGTAGCAAAATCAAGATACTCTTATCAGCCCCATCAGTGTTAGTTTTAACCCAATCCAGTGAAAGAAACTCTCATCTAGTAGGAAGAGGATGAAAGTATTAATCCTAAAAAATTTAATCACGTTGAAACTTTAGGCGAATTTCCTACTAAATAAGTTGAATATTTAATTATCGAAATAGTCCTAGAAACCTCAATCTTATCCTAAAATCTAGCATAATTCCTCATACGCCATATCATTCAAATAGAAAAACTTATCACAACAAGCTTAATCAATTTAACCAAAGGACTACCATCAGTTTTAATAAAAAAAAAGATCGTTCTTATTAGATAAATGAGAAGTAAAAAAAATGTGTCGAACCCAACTCTAAATATGCAAAACATTAGAACATTTAAAAAATAAATGTTAAATAGATTCCTCATGCTTTTTACAGATAGAACATATATATAAACCTTTATTTTGAATATGTTGATAAATTTTTTTCCAAAGTACTAGAGTTTTGGAAGGCGGAATAGATGAAGGCTAAATGAATTTACCCCAACCACAAGGAATTCCTGATTCCAAGAAAAAAGTCCTAGCCGATTTAAGAGTGAAGACTCATCTAGAATCAAATTAGGAATATCTTGTTCCTCCCTAACCATGATATGATTACAAAAAATGAGGCATCTGCTGTAAAAGACAAGGGAATATTGCACAACTTGTCCAAAAATGAGAGACTATATCCGGAATGCTAGGCACCATCAGATAACCCCCACAATATTTGCTAAAGAAGTAGTAGAACACCATTTATCATTCAAAAAATTAATAAAAAGTATATGTACCAATAGTCCAAGAAGTCTATAGTACAATAAACTGCTTAATTCTAGGCCAAAGATATGAGGATTTATAAACCATTTTAAACTCGTATTTTGATTTAAGACCCTGACTCAGAAAAAAAGACCAAGGCTTGTTGCTATAATTAAAGTTTCAAGCAAACGTAAAAAGATATGCATTATTTTCAAGACAAAGATTAATAATCTTCAAACCTTCATTCTCAAGAGGAAAACAAATTGTATCCCAATTCATGGTGGCTATGTCTTTTTTTAGAATATCACTAGTCCAAATAAAATTTTGACACAACTGCTCAACTTGGTTAAAAAGTGAAATAGGTCATTTATACATATTAAAACTATAAACTAGAAATTCATCAGTAATCATCGTATTGACCAACTAAATCCGACCATTTATGCTAAAAAGATTTACCTTTCAAAGATGTCAACTTCAATTTGACTTTATCCGTCAAAGGTTGAAGAAATCGACACTTTGGAGCACCAACAAAAATAAACACTTCTAAATAATTGAAACGCAAACAACCATGACTACAAGAAAAAATATGTTGAATTTTGGTGAAAAATCTTGCAAAATTATCCATGGTGAAAAAACTACTTGTAGAGTTATTAACATATTGACCAAAAAAATACCATATGTTTTAAGAAAAATACTCAAATTTCTAAGAGACTTAATATTCCTCTACAAAAACAAATATGTCATGTGTTGATCAAGGATGATCTTGTGCTTTGATGTCTTCAAATCCATGGTGTTTGGTAGAAGGTTGAGTTGCTGCTTGTGTGGATGGGTTATGGGTAGATTAAATGTGCAATCTACTCTTTGTTTGAATCTAAAATTGATTTGAATCAAAACCTTTTTGAAAAATATTGTTTTCTAAAGAAGTGGAAAACATGTTGTTTTGTTGTTTCAATCGGTTGTTTGACACTGTAGCATCTCACTAGGATTTCTAATCTCACCTAAGAATGATGAAATACAAAGTCTCTCTAGTATCTCACTAGGATTTCTAATCTCACCATTATGGTGTCTATCTATTCTCTCATTTTTCTTTATGTTGCTCTTCTCATTTGCTTGTTTTTCTCTTCTTGTTTCCTTTATACAGAGAATGAGAGAAAAACTTCTTCATAAGGAGATTAATGCTCGTTACATCTTCAGGAGAGAGATACAATTCAATTTTTTTTTTGAAATGACCATTATTGAATATATTTAGTGGATCAATAATCAATATTTATTGATTATGGTGTCCCATTAAATTAAGGAGGGATCTCCAACCAGAATAAGATTTATAACTAAATTTATCTTATTAAATTATTGACAATAAAATAAAGCTTAAAATTAAATTTTAGATGAAAATAAGATAAAGTAAAAGTAAAAGTAAATTCTTTTCATTATCTTGTATCCCTTGTAACTCATATTCTTTCATTTATGATAATATATATTTTATTACTTTTGTACTTTTATATACCACCCTTTTAAAGTTAGTTTGACTATTATAATAGAAATCAAAACACTCTTTTAACATTACAATATAGACAGATTAGAGGTTAATATATCTCCAAAAGTATCCACTCTCATTGACTTATTATTATGCTATCACGAATTTGAAAGTATATTTGAACATTATTTGGCGGCATTTTCACATGTTTCCATCGCGGCGGAGCAAAAGTCAAAAGCGATTATCCCCTGTTTGAAAACAATTACCAAGTTTTTAATTTTAACAGATATATTTCAAACGTGATTAACTTATGCAATTAGGTCACCAACATTATTCCAAAGGGTTTTTCTCTGCTCTTCCATGTCACCATCCCACATTCATACATTTTTTCTTTTCCAGATTTAAAATCTAATATTATATTAAAAAATAAATGTATACATAAAATCTAATTTATTTTCACAAAACTATAAAGTGAAGATTGCCTCACTTATAATTGAGATCTCGGACAACTCTTGAGAATTAATAAAAATTAAAATGACATTTACCTGTTTCTTTAACTTATTTTTAATAATTATTAATACCTTGTTATTTATTTTTGTTTCTGAGTGATAAAAAATATCAAGAGATATTTTTATAACTTGAGGGAGGTTTTGTATGAACAGTAGCATTTGATTTAATTTTTATAAATTTAAAGGCTAATTTTTAAGTTTAAATTAAACATAAAATTTTAAAATTAATTGATATATAAATATATATATATATATATATATATTTGTGTTTTTTAAATTTATTTTTTGAATAGTGTGTTAATGAATATTAAATTCTAGAATCAAAGAGAAGCAGAAAGTCTTAAAATAAAGTCATAGAATTATAAAAAATATTCTGGGGTATTTTTGCAGAATTATGCTTCGTTCAACTTGTGAAGAAAAAAAACTGAAATAATTTAAACCAAACGTCATTATCTAGAAGGGGAAAAAAAACATAATTTAGAAGTTAGTGTATGAATTTGAAAAGTGAGGCCCAAGTAGAGAAGGCAAAGAGAATCATTTAGCGTTTGAAATGATATTGAGACGTGGAAGCTGGTTTTCAACATCTCTCACTCTCAAAAGCTGAAGAAAACTCCACACTCAGTTTCTAAAACTACAAACAAAAGCAACCAACACATTCTCGTCCCACGTTTCAGAGTATTTCTCAATGCTGCGTAAGCACGTCACAGTTTTTCTTCTGTCGCTACTCACTTTGTTTCTTTCACTTCACCCGTTGTTGCTCAAAAATATATAATCGGACTTTTCCATCCAGATGTTTTAATTATCCTTTTTGGTTCAACGTAAAAGCTACAAAAATTTGTAATTACAAGGTGAACTTTAAGCCTAACTCAACTATATAAAATTGACTCATGAAATGAGATTTGTATTCATTTATATTCAATGAAATATTTTAATCTCTAGTCGATGTGGAATCTTTAACACACTTTTATCACGTCGAGAGTGACAGTTCGTGCTTGGAATAACATATTATGGGTGGTCCGATAACGGCCCGATAGCAGTGACCTGATAAGTCCAATAAACACTCGCTAGGATAGACTCGAAATGACTCTGATACCATATTACGAAGTGGACTTTAAACCTAACTTAACCATATGAATCGATTTTATGAAGTTGAGTTAAGTTTAAAGTCCATTAGTAATACTAGTTATCACGTTGGAAATGTAAAATTCTGCATTGAGAAGTGTAAACTAAATAATCTATTTATATTTCCATGTTAGAGATTTTGATTAAAAATAAAATAAAATTAATAACAAAACTTATTTTACAACTTGATTTTGTAATAATTAGTTAAACTTAAAAGTTGTTTTTTTATATAACATCAGATTTCATATTTGTTGGACCTGATCAAATTGAATTCACTATTAAGTTAAAAACAAGATAGGTACCTAATTTATTACTTATTTATTTATTTTTAATTATTATAATTTAACTTTTAACATGCATTAGTCATCTTTTATTATATGTGTCTTTGTCTTTCATCTAATATTAAATTAATAATATAAGAGTATTGTTATTTATATATAAATTTTTATCTCAAAAAGTGTCCGGATGAATAGAAAAAAAAATTATAGTGAAATGTGTGAAATGATGATTGAAATTATATATAATGATTTTTTTTACAAAGGTTTGTTATTCCTTAAATGAACAAAAAACTAAATATTTTGTGAATATTAAAAAAATAATTTAATAATTGTTGCAATTATTGTGAAACTCAACGTATAAGATTAGTCTCAAAGCTCGCCAATCAATGGCATAAAGTCAGCAAATTATATATTAAGAGTTAGTTAATGGAAATTGTCTCATTTCTAGCTGTTTATCGCGTTTAACGATTGTGTTGTATAATTGTAAAGTTCAACTAAGTATCCAACTTAGAATTTAGGTGGATCCAATGCTTGCTTAAAAACTATAAATAAAATAATAGTAATAATAATAATAATACGAAGAGGATACAATTAAATAATATCGTAGACTAGTGGTTGCAGAACTGTGTCGTGCACAACAGAACAAGTGGATTTTTTTCAACAATCTAAAAATAAAAAAGTTAAAATGTGTCCCACACGCGTGTCACCTCTTCCGTGTATACATAATTAATCAATTATCGCACTTTATAATATATATGCATGCTGAGAAAAAAATTGAGATTATCTCTACGTGTTTTCTTTTCTAAACATATTCATGTAACTTTAAATAGGGATTTAGAGAACATAGTCAAAGAGAAGATTTAGGTGTATACAACAATATTATAAAATGTAAGAATTTATTTGTTTAATTAAATTTAAGCTTTTAATTTTTAAGATACTTTAAGTTTTATAAGTTTTAAAAAACTTTAATATTATTTTAATAAATAAATTTTAGGTTTAACTTAATATTATAAAAAAACGAATATATAATAAAATAAAAATTTCTGTTACTTATATAATGAAATATTTATATATAGTTATCATCATCAATATTAATAAAAAATATTATTTATATAATTTTAAATTTACCATGTTAATCATAAAATTAAAACTAAATCTTACGCCATAATAGAGAAAGTGTGGAATCTTTCTTATCAATATATTACAAGAAAATTATGAAATAGAAATCAAATTTAGAGACAAAAAATAATCAGTTGCTATAAAGATTATTTTATTGACTAAAAAAAATTTGATTTTTAAATTAGTTTCTATTATTATTGTTAAATGATTTTTAAATTGATATCTAATTAGAAGTGTTTGCTAACAACTAAATAATTGGTAGTTAAAACTATGATTACTAATTAAATACTCATTTAAAAACTATTTAACAATAATAAAAACTAATTTTTAGATTTTTTTTTTAATTTATAAAATGGTCTCTAATTTATTATTATTATAATTAATTATTATTTTTCTCTAAAATTAGTTTGTATTATATATATATATATATATAATAATTGGATACCTAATTTATTTATGGATAGAATATTAAATTGTTTTCTATTTATTTAAAGGAGCTAAGATCAATGTTTTTTTTTTCTGAAGTATGATGAAAGTGACGAACCTAATGAATTATGTGAAGTTTCTTTCTTCTTGAGAAAACTTGGATGAGTCAGAGATGTGACATTCTATAATGAAGGGGAAATGATAACAATGAATGATTTTTATTTTTTGTTGATAGCCTGTTAAATGCAAATATTTGCAATTATGGAGGACTCGTAATTTTTCAGTAACTACTCCTAATAATTCAAGGGATTCTTATTTTACAAAATTCTACCACATCTCAATAATGATCAAATTGTCAATATAAGAAAGAACATGATGATATATATCATTACCCATATCATAACTTTGTGTCATCATAGATAAAAATAAAATATAATATTATTGTTGAAGATCTTATACCAATTTCAAATTATGTTATGTAAATGAAGAAATCTTATAAATTAATTATATAAGATTTAATTAAATTTAAAATTTATTTTTTAGGATGATATCAAAATTTACGAGACTTTTAATTTCCTAATAAATTGCTCAAGGCTCATCCTATCCAAAATGTGAAACACGATACTGTAGACACTTAAGAAAATAAATTATTATTATTAATATTATAATTATTAGTGCTTCATTATCAATTACTATGTTCTAATTTTCTTTTCGAGTTTGTCTTTTTAAAGACTTTTATTTATTGACCTATTTACTTCTGCCAAAAAAATGTATGTTAGCATACTAATTAAACGTGTCTTTAAACCAATTAATTTTCTTATTCTATGCTCTATCCCCTATTAACTAAAAGTTTATATATCTAAAATCTTAGATAAAAATTAGTTTTTTTTTGTCAAATTCAATAAGTTATTTTACACAGATATGATAAGGATATTGAAATCTAAGATATCATGCAAATTATTTTAATTTATCGGGTAAAGTTTAGTTGAAACCAAAACAAATAGTTAAAAAAAAAATTAACTTATTTCATAATTTGTTACAAAAATATTTCATTTAACAACCAACTTGTATTGACTGAGCTTAGGCTTCTCTTAAGCCTGAATATTATGAAAGCCCAGAATGAAAAATGTTAATGGAATTCAACTAAACATTATGGAAGTCATATTATTTCAATTAGAAGCAAGCAAAGTCACACCAATATTAAATCACAGAGTCAGAAGTTTCAATGTTAACGGTTTGCATATTAATTTTTGTACATATAAGTGTTTAATATATACATCTTCAATTCTAGTAACATTGTCACCAATTTAAACATTAAAGTATTTACTACATTTTAAGTTAACTATGGACTTTAAATGAACTTAATCTCAATTAATCAATCACACCTTGTCAACATTAGAAATTACCCGCTTTAATTCTAAATCCACTTTAATTTCATCTAACTCAGAGATATCATTGACATTAATCATAGACAAAATAATTAGTGTTTGAATACTTAGGTTTTGTTTGTCTACCTTTCTCTAAGCATGAGGAGAAAAATAAATGAATAATTTTTTTCGTAAGCTAAACTTATGCATGAGTTAAAAAAATATCTTAAAAAAGACAATTTAATTTGATTTATTTAAAGTAACTTAATAGTTTGCTTCTAAGCAATTTAAAAGGAAAAAGTAATTATGTATTTATAAATAAATAAAAAGTGAAAACCAAGAAGTTCCTATTTGATGCTTGGTGCACGACTTTGCATGCAGAAATCATTTAATTACTAGAAAGCAGTGGAAGAGATAATAGAGAAAAAAGAAAAATAGAAAAAGTAAAAGGAGAATGAAAGAAAAAGAAATGTGTTTGGATTGCATTCACATAGTCCTAAAGCTGCGAATCACTTCGGACTTTAAAGTTGAAAACACCTTTTTTTGCAGTTATGGGTTTTGGCGCCCCATGTGTTCCCTTTTCCACACTCATCTCTCTCTTAAACTTCTCTCTCTCATTCCTCCAAATCCATTCCAATTCTCACTCTCATGGGTTACCTCTCCTGCAATGCCCAATCAGCAATCGCCACCTGCGACCCTCACTTCAAAAAGCACAAACCCCTCGCTGCAAAACCAATCCGCCACTTTCACTACGCCGAAATCGCCGCCGCTACTTCTGGTTTCTCTGCCGAGAGCTTCCTAGGCAGAGGCAGCCACGGCAGAGTGTACAAAGCTAGTCTCGACGGCGGAAAGCTCCTTGCCGCCGTCAAAACGACGAAACTGGTCTCTGCCTCGAAGAACCACTCCACTAAATGCACCGGCTGCGGGAACTGCACCAGCCCCACGGAAAACGAGATCGAGATCCTTTCTCAAGTTCCGAGCCCCCGCGTGGTGAACCTCATCGGCTTCAGCACCGACCTAAACGGCAACAAATTAATCGTGGTTGAATACATGCCCAACGGTTCGCTCCACGATCTACTACATTCCGTTAAAAAACCGCCCGGTTGGAACCGGAGGGTCCGGTTCGCGGTTCAGGTTGCGAAAGCGGTTCGCGAATTGCACTCTTCCAACCCTCCCGTTATTCACCGCGACGTTAAGTCTTCCAATGTTTTAATTGACGAGAAATGGAACGCGAGGCTCGGTGACTTTGGCCTTGCCTTAAGGGGACACGTGGAGGACGTTCGCGTCAAGTGCACGCCGCCCGCGGGGACGTTAGGGTACCTCGACCCGTGCTATCTTGCGCCAGAGGATCTCAGCGCCAAGAGCGACGTCTTCAGTTTCGGGATCTTGCTGCTGGAGATCATCAGCGGCCGGAACGCCATCGATGTCAATTACAGTCCTCCCTCGGTGGTGGACTGGGCGGTGCCGCTGATCAAGCTCGGTGACTTCGCCAGAATCTGCGACCGCCGGATCGGCCCGCCGACGGACCCCGCCGTGGTGCGGCAGCTCGCGGTGCAGGCTGCCAGATGCGTGAGGTCGACAGCTGAGAAGCGGCCGTCCATGGCGGAGGTGGTGGAGTGTCTGAATCTAGTAAGAAAGAGGGTTCGTGCGTCGCCGATGTGGCTGTCTTTGCGGCGGCGAGTGGCGCGTATAGAGAGCACGATGCCGGTGGTGGCGTGGGAGGAGTGTGATGATAATAGTATTAATGATTGTGACAGCAGTGAGAAATTTGTGAGAATGGTGAAAGGTGGGAGTGGGAGCAGGAGCAGGAAGAAGGGGAAAGTATCTAGTGTGTGGGGTGTAGGGTATGGGAGTGAGGCCTCCAATAATAATAAAGTCACAAGGTCAAAGTCCATTGGTTCTGGTTCTGGTTTGGTGAGAGGGAGTTGGGTTAAAATGCAGCCACACCAAACCGAGCACGGGTTTGGGAGAAGGAAGGTGAGGTTAAAGAAGTCAAAGTCTATGGGGGTTTTGCAAGGGTCTGCACTTTCACATTACAGTGAGAATAATAACAAAAGGAGTTACAACAATAATAATGATGATGATGTATTAGTAATAGGGTCGGCAATGGCCAATTTGGTTGTTACAGATAAGTTAGAAAAGAAAATGGTGGAAAAAGCGTTAGTGAAATTGCATGATGAGGGTGGGAGTGTGAGGATAGACAATGAAGGAATTATTTGAATTGGATTGGATTGGTGGCAGCACATGTGAGAGTGGAATTGGGTTGGGTTTGCAAAAGAGAGCTGAAAGTAGTGAGATTTTTGATGTTTCACCTGCTGTGCCTGTGCCTGTGCCTGTGAGTGTGATTTGATTGGGTTTGAAATGAATCATTTTTGTCTGGAGAAGGGAAGGACCAATCTTTTGCATTGGATGCTTCTGCTCACTCCCTCCATTTTAAGCTACCTCACATAGACCATAGATCATTCAACTGCATTTGTACTCTGATTTTCTGCCATTAATACTACACCTAAATTCTAACTCTTGCTGTCCTTATCTTTTTGTTTTGGACAATGCGGTCTTAATCCTTCAATATATCATCCCTTTTTTTAAGATTTTAATACAATTAATTCTTGCAGGATCAAAGATATGTCAACTTCGCTCTCAAACCTAATTGCTATAACTAGTTTAAGATTGAAGGACTCTTTATCTTTAGGAATGTTCTCTTTTTATGTCTTTGATTTATGGTCGATCTTAAACATGGACCAACCTTCACTATATGAGAAACTTACACGCACACAATTTTTTATGAATGAATTCTGAAAAACAGGTACGAGTTAAGACACAACAATTATAGTGAGGAGCGTTTAACTCGGTTGTTGGCAAAATATTAAATAAATGGAAATATATGAAACCACAAATTCTTAATAATCCAACTACAATCCTAAATATTACCTTACAGAATTTATCCAGAAGGATTGTAAAGTTAAGAATCGATGAATATTATTTATTCGTAAATAAAAACTGAGTGGGACATTAAATTTATTTTTAGTGGGACATTAAAAACTGAGTTTTAAAATAAAGTTGTAGTGGAGTCTATTTTTAATTTGTATGAAAAAAATAATTAATCAAAGTTTTCAAATGAGGGGATAGGCGATAATATTTTTATAAATAAATTTTATGTCTAAAGAAACATCTCTAATAATTATTTTCATATATTTGTATATTATCTAATCACTATATATATATTGAGGGAGTGATGATCAAATTCTATGTGAATTTCATCGTACGTCCTTTTCGTCTTTATAAATGATTTTGTATAATGCGGCAATGATGAGATTGAAAACTATTAAAAATCCACTACTATCAGCGATAACGAGTTTTTCTAAATGATATGGTTTCTTAATAAAAAAAACGTAATAATTGTTTCATTTTAAGTGAATTTGAACATTTATCGAATTGATCGTGTTTATTGATCAAATATTACATCTTTTATATGGAAATTAATGTCACGAGGCAATGAAGATGGGTTACGTATAGTATATTATAATATATAACAAATTAATGTTTTTTTTAATTTGTATAAAATAAAGTATATCTTTTATATAAATTTTTTTTTATAGTATGAGTTTTTATAAAAAAAATGTTATTTTTTAAAAAATATTTTAAAAATTATATTTGAATTACTTTTTCCTGTGAAATTGTCTTTAACATCGAATATAAGCTTCTTGATCAACCTGACTATAAATTTTAACAGTATTGTTACATTAGACTTGACTGGTAGCCGTCATAAAGATTTCTCTTTTTTTGAAGTTTTTTCCATTTTTCAAAGATTGAATTTGAATTTTCAATAAGAAGAATTCATTCTTGAACAATGTGGTTTGGCAAGAGGTAACATAAAACAAAGAAAACAAAAGGAATTTTAAAATCAATTCAAAAATATTTTAGAAGGTACTACACCAAAGAGAATTAATATGCCGGAGTTAGGTTAACTCAATTACTTCAATATATGTTTATTTATAACGGCATTTAAGTTAACTTAATCCATTTTTTAGTTAATTCAAAATTGACTTGGGAATTAAGTGAGTTGATTTATTTAAATATTTTTTTTTATCAATTGGTTTTATATATTTATTATAGTATAATTCAAATGAATTGAGTCGATGTACTTTTGCATCTCACTTTGTAGATATATAAAGAACCACCTTAATATAGGAAGCTAAAATTGGTATATAATATTATTTTTTATATGTCAAATGCTAATTTTTTTAAAGACATGCATAATAAGAATGAAACAAGTTACTTGATCTTATAGGAAATACGATTGATATTATGATTAAAGTCTAATTTCTTCTTAATGTTGTATTTATATAATGAATTATTTTTTAATTTAAGAATGTGTGGTATATATATATATATATATACATATATATATATTAAATTATCATTTTCACATGGTAAGGTAAACAAAAAAAATTTAACAGTTTTTTTTAAAGATTGCCAAATACCCATTTCATACATATCACGTTTCTTTTTTATTAATTTTTATTCGCACATCACATTAATCTCAGTACTTATTTATTTATTCTCTTATGGAACTCTATCTAAGTATATCTACTCTTTTTAAATTATCAACGATTTTTTTTTCTTAAGATGAGTCAAAACAAATTGAGAAATTAAAATTTCAACTTATTTCACCATAAAAAAACGAGTTAAACGAGTATCTCAAAAAATGTAACCCATTTGTCTCTTCTGTTTTTGATAAGAAATGTTGTTTCCCTGTTCTTGAAACAACATTAAACCATGCAGATGCTCTTGTCTCGGAAATGTCCTAGATAGGAATTATAGTATTTGTTAAATTCCAATGTAATCCCATTGCAAAAAATAAAAATAAAAAATAGTTTCTACATTTTACAAGTTTTATTTTTGTTCTTGAGACCAATTTGAGTTATTGTGATTAATTTTCTGTATTTTTCAATATTAAAAATAATCATGGCCCTACAACCAAGTCAGTAAAACTAAGTTGATATCATTTAACTAGTTCTACACCACAGTTAACAATGGTGTCTTTGTGTTTCTAATATTCTGTTTAAAATAATTTATATATGCCGTGGACATGAAAATTATTATCGTAGTATATCCAGTTGCATCATGTATGTTATATATTTTTTATCAACTGTATTTATTCTCTCTGAATGATTTAATGCTAAATTTGAATTCCTTAAAATAAATAATATTATTTTATTTTTTATTTACGAAATCTATCTAATGTAGTTTTAACATTTTATTATATATATTTTTGTAAATTATTATAGTTATGCTTCTTAAAATGATCTTAACAATCTCTCTATTTTTTTTAGAAAATTCCACGTCTTTTTTTCAATCAGATATCGTCTTTTAGAAGGTGATAGAGCCTAGAAAGAGTTTATCCGATTGAAATTTTTATTAGAGTAAGGTATTTTTCTTATATTGTATTTATATTTGGTTGCATGAGTTTGGTTTATTGTTTGCATGTGAAATATATATTAGAAAGTGATGTGGGATCTCCAACCATCTAATCGATAATGATGAATTTTGATTAGTTTACCTTCGTAATAATATATTTGATTTTTGAATAAGGTTTCTAAGAAAAAGTTAGGGATTTTCTAATCTCTTTTTCATATGGAATAACACAAGATTTGAGAAAGTGTTTGAAATATTTTGAAAATTCGTAAGTTAGATTTTGGTGAAGGATTGGATGTATTTAATGATATCGATTTGTGATATACTTGAATTTTTTTGTGTTGATTATTAATTTATGACAATTAAATGTTGTTGAGCTCGAAGGTACATATTGTGGATATTTAAATTAATATTGGCATGGGTATTGTTGTTATTGACCTAAAATGGTTGTGTGGAGAATTGATTATTCAATTAATTGTGCCAGATAAATATGCAAAACTTATTAAACTTTATGACTTTCTATAATTTAATTTTGAAAACTTTCGATGATAAATTTATAAAAAAGAATCATATACTGATGTTTATTAAAATTCATGGGTAAACATTCAAAGTGGACCTGCGTCAATTATGTGGGTATGATTTATAAATTTTGGGCTAAGAAGAGGAATAAGTGGGTTTGGGCATATTCTTCTGAACTCCAACAAAGCTCTGTTAAACTCATCACAAAAAACGAAAACACAGACTGCTTCTTCCTACACCTTCGTATCTTCTTCTGCCACCTCCATACAAAACATGAAAATGTCTTTTTATCCTTCTTGTGTCACCCTCTTATTTTAGATTATATAATTCGGAAGTTAATCTTAAAATTGGAAATAATTTATGGATTATGTAATCCAAAATATATTTTTAAAAAATGGTATTCCGGATTATATAATCCAGAAGTTTAGATTTGAGAGTAACTTTTGGATTATGTAATCTAGATACGCATTGAAAAAAAAAACCTTTCAGATTACATAATCTATAAACTAATCTTATATTAAAAAAGA
>Ga0123342_1007878_pt1 | contig 13804 bp, 6 predicted proteins | sample Turbeawhitnodule_FD_89960 | JGI IMG/M metagenome (GOLD analysis project Ga0123342, IMG submission 89960) | Root nodule microbial communities of legume samples collected from Mexico - Turtle bean Mexico white nodule | ecosystem: Host-associated > Plants > Roots > Nodule | place: Mexico: Nepantla...
AATTAGCAACCAAGGTTTTTGCTACCAAATTTAGAAACTAAATAATTGGTAGTTAAAACCTTAGTTGCTAATTAGATACTAATTTAGAAACTATTTAACAATAATAGAAAATAATAGAAACTATTTTAGAAACCAATTTTTTTTTAGTTTCTAAAATGATCTCTATTTTAGTTCCTATTGTAACTAATATTTTGGTATCTAAAAATTGGTTTCTATTTCATGATTTTCTTGTAGTGTTAGTCGAATTTTCAATATAATATTTCAATACCCCTAATTTTAAAATAAAAAGTATCACATATAATATGAGTATTTACAAATTCAAATAAGATTATAAAAATAAATTTTTTAAAATGTTTTTTGGAAATATAGAATAAATCAAAATTGAAAACAATTAGACGTCTATTTCAGATGCTTCAAATCTAAAGTATAAGATTGACGTGTTCTTTCAATCACTTATAGATGAGTTGTGCACCCTATGAACTAAAGGGATATGGACTTATTAGGTTGTGTTTGGATTAAATAGTAGATATGTGAAGATTTGAGGAGTGAATGTGTTAGGATTTGATAAGAAAGTGTGAAGTAAATGTGTTTGGATTGAGGTAGAATAGATGTGTGAGGAAGATTTATTGAAGTTTATGTGTGTGATGATTGTGAGAAAAATTTTAATTTTTTAAACGGTTTAAAATGTAAGTTTACAAATTTATCCTTATTTTTAAAAATATTTGAATAATGAAATATGAGGTAATTTTGTGTAGATTTGAGATAATTAAAATTTTATAAATTATTCCGGATACCGTTGAATAATTTTATATATTTTAATTATTTGTAATTAAAATATTATTTCTGATACCGTGTAAGAGCTTACTTAAAAAAATAATGAATTATATAAAATTATCAGAAAAAATTTATTAGATAAAAATAAACAATATTTTAATAGTTATAATTATAAAAATAAAATTAAAAAACATTTTTATATTAAATTTAAATAATAATATTATTTTTATATTTATTTTTTTATAATTAATATCATTATTATTCTATATATTTATTTTTATTATATTATAATTATATTATTAATATTAATATTAGTAAATATTTGTTAAAAAATATATATATTATTTAATCATTATTTATTTTTTAATTTATATTTATTATTATTATTTTAAATTTTATTTTAATTAATATTATTATTTATAATTTTATCACTATTTTATAAATTAGTTTTAAATATTATTATTATTTTATAAAATTTAATACATAACACACATTGAAATGGATCTTGCAAGTGCAATGTTCTCCATAAAGTTTGACTCCATTAAAAATAAAAAATAAAGTTATATGGTATGAAGGTTCAGGCAAAGATTAAGGCAAATATATAATTTCACATGGTCTATCTCATTGCTTTTCAGTGCATGGAAGAGACATAAGGTACTCATCCTCAAATTGTCACCCGCAAATACTTTCACACCCATGAAAACAAACACCCAACTCACTCTTCATTCCATCCTTGCAAATAGTAAAAATGTGGAAACAAATACAATGTTAATGTGGGCAATTAATCACTTCCAAGTTTATGACATCTTATCATATTGGATAATTTCTAGTAGACTTGCTTTTCCTATATGTATGGAAAGAACAAAGATGTTTTTTCTCAACCATAGCCACAAGATCTCATATTTTGATTATCACCATCAATCTCTCTCACATGATTATCCATTTAGGAGAAATAAAAAAACATTTAAAAAAAAAATTTGTTGAGACTAACTATGCTCTTCCATATTTGTCTAGTCTTGATATTTGGAATAGGGTTGCACACTTATCAGTTTGCATTGAATTACAATAATAAGAAAATATTTTTAAATATGATATTAAACATAATTGGAAGAAACAAAATATATTTTGCAGGTTGTCATATTGGAAAACCTAACTTTTACGTCGTAATATTAATATTAATGTTATGCACACAAAGAGAAATGTATTCATGAATGTGTTTGACACTCTGATGGATACCAAAAGGAAAAAAACCTAAGGATACAAACAAACAAGGCTCAATTGGATGTAGTAAAAGTATACCATCAAAATGATAAAGTAGAGTTGAAAGACATTAGTCGAGACAAACTTATCCACCAGAGGCAGCATATGCATTCCTGAAATCCCAAAAAGCCTCTTCCACCTAAGTATGAGTAGACAATGTAGTTTATCAAAGGTCTCAACTTCATATATAAAAGGAGAGTAATTATATTTTAATTAATTATTATTCTTCAATATATTTTTATTTTCATATATCATTTTCATGCATTGAAATCAACTTTATCAATTTCAATGACTTGATTATAATTGTTTAAGAAATAAATGTTATTATTAACTTTTATCATGTCACTAACATTGTTTAAGGGATTGGCAACTTGAAATTTAAGACACTCTTGTAATATTATCTTTTCCTAATACTAGTTTTTCGTGTATTCTCAAATATATACATTCAGACACTGTTGTAGACTTTAGGTAAACAAACTAAATTACGGAATATATGCAATGATAATTATCTCAATTGATATAATAGACTTTTAACATAATTAACCTTTTTTTTTCAAAAAAAAAATGATTATAACATAAATATCATAATTACAAATATTCGTAGTAGCCAATAAAACTAATGATTTGCAGTTGTAATCTTATTTAAAAAGTAGTGCATTATTTATCGTATATATATATTCATTAATTTTAATAGATTAATAATGTAGTTAACATTTTAAAAATATATATAATTATAAAAATATGAATTTGATTATATATAAAAAAAAATAATGAAGAACTTTGTTTATTTTTTTATTTGACCTTTTAAATTTTGACTCTATGGGTCTATGTTATATACACTAAAGGTAGGCATGAAGAAGGTAGTGGTTTGAAAGTATCCTTAACATGCACCAATGAGGAAGCGTTATTCTCGTAAACCCTACTATTCATCCAATGCTCTCTCTGTATTCTAGTCTTTGCCAGAAAAGACAAAGGAAACATATACATAGCCAAAAAGAGAAAAGTAAAAGGAGATAGCGTGGTGTTGTTAGTAGAAAAGTTTAAGAGTTGGTATTATTTAATTAGTTTTAAAGTCAGCACATATAACGAGTCTAATACATTATTTGTTTCATGTACGGACTCATCCCTCTCTGCCAGATATTTATTAGCCACAAACAAACTGGAGTTTTTGACGAAATTCGTCTCATTTTTGCTACTTATTATCACTTTCAAATCAAAATTAAGTGGTGTTAGGTTCATACAATTTAATAATGTTGGTATAAATTCTTCAACCTAAAAACCGACCATATTTTTTTTTTCATAAAGTTCTTATGTTTAATATCATTATGCAATTTGTCATAAATTTATTGTTTCAATATCAAGTTTTATTTAGATAATTCAATCATTTAATTTGGAAAAAAGTTTATTTGACATTCATTTTTTAAAATTTTATTGTCTTTATGATAAATATATGATAAGTGGGATTGATGTGTAAATGAAAATTTGATAAATATAATGTAAATTTTGAAAAATTACTTAGTGTTAAATGGGATTGTATTAAGAGAGTGTCAACATATTATTATTACCCTTCAAAGTATGGTTGATTTTGTTTTGAAACTAGTGACTCTATCGTGGCTTATATCCTTAGAATTATGATGCTAATATGAAACTCCTAGACATTGAGAATTTTTAGAACGAGTTCTAATTAAAACCATTAATCTTTATCTACCAACCCATTTATTATAATCTTATCTAATCTTTAGTTAAGGTATGATGATTAAAAGAAGAAAAAAAGAAGGCAAAGTTGTCCCACAAAGGTAACATAAATGTATTTTGAATAATAAGATGTGAGATAGAAGAGGTTTGGAGGGGAAGAAATGTTGGTGAAAAAAGGGTTAGTTTGGTGATTAGGAGTGGGAAAAGTTTGACCATGTGAAAGGCATAATTGGGCCACATGTGACTCTTGCAATGCTCAAAAGTTCAACGGTGCCACTTGTATAGTAGGCGGTGTCCGAGCATTGCGGCTTCAACCCCTCTTTCACTTTCTCTGACATCTTTTCTCAAACGTTGAAGTTGAATTCTTCCACTTATATTACATACATATATTCTCCACATTGAAACAATACTTTAATATTCTTCCAACGTCTTTCCTTCTTCTTTTCTTCTTTTCTTTTAGTGCAACTGGATTGGTCTACGTTTGACATTTTACTTGTACGTGTGTATCCGTGTTGGCTTCCTCCATCTGCAATTACTCATTCTTTTTTTTTTTTCATTTTATTTTCAATAGTCAAATACTTCATGCAGGTTCTCTCTCTATATTAACAGATGAAGAGGGACCATGAGAAAGAAAGAAAGAAAGAAAGAACAGTTCTTTTCTCAATATGGAGTTTGGTTCAGAAAGATCTGCTCAAGAAGTCAAGGAAGAGAAGAGAACTGAATCCACTCTTGGAGGTCAAGAACATCGTCGTCAACAAGAGATTGTTATGCAGGTGAAGTTAATTCTGTGCTGTTATCTAATATGTCTGTGTATATATGTATGGTCTTTCATTTGTTGATTTAGGTTAAAAACAAGAATCAAACTCTTCTGATCTCCAAATTCTTTTTGTTTCTCAACACATCCTATTGTTAGCACTCGGATAATCGGTTCAAACCTTTTATTTTTTATTTATTTATGCAATATAGTTAAAATTAATTTTAAATACTTAAGAAGGGGTGTGTTGTATCTGCAAATAAAAACTAGTTAATTGTTGAAATTATTGAATTCGGCATATGTCAAGTTTTGATTGAAAAAAATGAAATTTTGATGGAAGATTATAAATCCTTGCTGTGATTTAATGGCTTAATACACTGCATACTTGCAGAGATCTATTATTAGATATAGAAAGAATGAGTTTCTACATATATTTTTTTTTGTCTTTGTCTTTACATGAAGTGCACTATGTAACTTAATACTCAATTGATCTGTGCAACGAAGTGATTAATTATAACCTTAACACATACACTAATATATTTAATAATTGTTTGGTTTAAGGAAAATTGAACTCATGGCCATGCGTGTATATATATAATTCAGCATATTACCATTTTAATAGATTTTGAAAAGAATCTTAAATCTGCTTCTTTAAGTTGACTCATGCATGTGGCGGAAAGCTAGCAGTCATGTTATTGATATCTAAAATATGACAATTCATTGCACATACAAAACGGGAAGATTCTCAGTTTCTTCTTATATCAAAATAAGGGCAAAAGTTATTAAGATCTAACTTCATCATCATTACATAAACACTATGCTAATTATTTCATGTAGTGGAATTCTAATGTTTCCCTTGGTAAACCTAGTTAGATACTTTGGATCCAGAAAATGAAAAATAATGAGAAATTAAATTGCATTTGTATATATGCATATTGAGTTTTTAATGGTTTGCGATGTTTACAGGAAGCATCCCTAGCAACTCCAGAAAGATCCTTGGTTGAGGTTGGACCAAACGTTTCTTGCTTATCCAAAAAAGAAGAGGTTAGATAGTTGAATAATTATAATATTTATATTATTATCTTGTATTTTTAATATTGGTCAGACTTAGGGTTTAATTCTTAAGGAAAATAAAGTTTAACTATAAGTTATCTATTCATTTGGATCGGACTTTAGGTTTAACGTGTTTCCTTCTCTTTCTTTTATAAATTAATTATGCTTTCAGATTAATTTTTTTAATTCTTTCAATTTTGGGACTAATTAATGTGACAGTACGTATAAATTTAGGAAAAAAAAAGTGATCATTTTCTGAAAAAACGTCCGAAATTAAAAATAGTGCATGGGATATGAACTTTTTCAACAGTAATTAAATTATAGTATGATTGATCATGATCCATGCATGGTTGCAGGTTGATGAACTTCAAAATGCAAAAGCCGAAATGGGTGAAGTTATAGAGGAAAATCAAAGATTAAAGATGCGTTTGAACCGAATACTTAATGATTACCGAACACTGCAAATGCAATTCCACAGTATAGCTGAACAGGAGACAAAAGATTGTTCTGATAAACCGAAGAATGATGAAGAAATGAGGGAGGAATCAGAACTAGTTTCCCTGAGTCTTGGAAGAATTCCAATTCCAAGAAACAACGAGAAAGGTAAAGTCCCTAAAACATTGGAAGAGGAAGAAGATGAAGAAGGGTTGTCCCTGGGATTGGAGTGCAAATATGAAACATCAAAATCTGGAAGCACAACTGAACACGTGCCAAATCCAAGCCCTACCAATAGTGTTGAAGAAGTGCCAAAGGAAGAAGCTGCTGGAGAGAGTTGGCCAGCAAGCAAGGGACACAAGACAAACAGAGATGTTGGAGAGGTTGAGGTTCCCGAACAAAATACTGCAAAGAAGGCAAGAGTTTGTGTGAGAGCAAGATGTGACACCCCAACTGTAAGTATCTCTTATCATTGCTCATTCCATGCAACTTTTTCTTGTTTTACTTTGTTATAACTTGGTTAATGGATAATGATTACTCAACATTGTTAATGAAAAGATGTCATTCTTTGGTGTTGAAACAGTTGAACGATGGATGTCAATGGAGGAAATATGGACAGAAGATTTCAAAGGGAAATCCTTGTCCTCGAGCTTACTATCGTTGCACAGTTGCACCATCATGCCCAGTAAGAAAGCAGGTATGAACATGCAGCATGACTCTCTTTATTTACTATGAGGTATCAATTATGTATGTTATGAACACCATATTCTATTATATATCTATATGTTGATGTAAGAATAATTTAAATATACTGATATTTGATATGGTGTGCTACATGTTATTAAAAGAAATAAATATATTACCCTAACTGTTCCTATATATGCAACACTTCAGGTGCAAAGATGTGCTCAAGACATGACCATATTAATCACCACCTACGAAGGAACCCACAACCACCCTCTTCCTCTTTCAGCAACAGCCATGGCTTCCACCACTTCAGCAGCTGCTTCAATGCTATTGTCTGGATCATCAACATCACACTCTGGATCAAGTCCTTCCCCAAACATCACCACCACTGCTGCAGATCTTCATGGAATCAAATTTTCCCTATCAGATGGTTCACAATCAAAGCAATACTACCTTTCCCATCCTGCACTCTCATCTTCAAATTCACACCCTACCATCACTCTCGACCTCACTTCCAATCCATTGTCCTCTTCAGCCCCTTTTGCCAAATTCACTTCAAATTTAAACTACAACCCTCAAAGGTACCCTCCTTCCACCAGCCTAAGCTTCAGTTCCTCCGAATCTAATACAAGTTCTTGGAGCAACGGCTTCTTCACCTACAACACTCAACCATATAATAACAACAGGAATGCGAATGTGAATATCCTTGGTAACATAAACCTTGGAAAACAACAACCGGAACAACAACCGATGGAGAACATCTACAGTTCCTTCATGCAAAGGAACAACAATATAATCCCTCCAGCACAACATTCTCTGCCAGACACCATAGCTGCAGCAACAAAAGTAATCACAGCAGACCCTAATTTTCAGTCAGCTTTGGCAGCAGCACTTTCTTCAATTATTGGCTCAGGAAGCAGTCAGGGAAACCAAGGTGCTGCAGAAAATCCGAGTCAGAAAATAAAATGGGGTGAATTGTTTCCACCATCTTTTGCCTTACCTTCATCTTCAAAAGTCAATGGATGTGCTTCAAGCTTCTTGAACAAATCACCAGCTAATCCACAACAAGGAAGTTTGATGTTTCTTCAGCCACCTTTGCCACTTTCTAGCCCCAAAAGCGCTTCTGGGTCTCCCGGAGATCACAGAGAAAAGAAAAATTAGTTATTGGGATGTTTGAAGAATGAACCTCTCGCCTACATGGGAAAGGCCATGTTTAAAGCAAGATTCAAAACGTGTGTTAGTTTATTTAATATTTTAGGATGTGATAGACAAGTGATTTTGTTATGACTTTATCATGTTAAAACTAGCTAGCTTGCAAGTTGGCTTGCAATTGTATAATTATGGATACATAATTTAGAGAATGTACACAAATAAACATTTTCTCTTTCATTTAGTGATTATTGATGATGTATATCACATTTTAGCTTTTATTTTCAAGTTATGAAAAACATTATTTTTGAAAGTTCTTCATTGAAAAATTTACACAAATGATATAATTTTATATCATTTTTACAAAAAAAATTTCTAGAAATGGGTAAGTCATGCTCTAAGCGTACTTGGCCTCGGCAACTCATGGAAATCGTTTCTCCCGATTTTGGTGGAAAAAAAAAATTATGCAAAAGTCGTGAAGATGACTTTGATTAAAGTTTAAAACGTGTTTAACTTGAAGTCATAAGGAGATATGACGATTTTAGTGTGAAAAAATTACACAAAAGTCATAATATTTTTTAGTTAGCATAAAATGATAAAAAAAATTAAACAAATTGAGTTAAAATTTTGTTGTGGAGTAAATTAAAAATATTTTATTGTTTTATAAATATTATAAAATGACATGTAGGTTTAGGATGGTTTAGTGTTTATAGTTTAGGATTTATGGGGTTTGGGGTTGATTATTTAGGGCTTAGAAGGTAAGGACTGAAAAAACATCATTCTAGAAGTGAAGTAAGGGCATGTTACTCTCATAATAAATCCCATATTATGAAATATATTTTAACAAAAATATACATGTCAAAATTATTTATGTGTTATAACTGTATTTCCCAGGGTTAAAATTAATTGTATTAAACGATGGAGAGAGTAAGATTATTTTTGGTTTTTAATGAATTGAAATTTGTGTTTATGTATAAATTTTTAGATTCTCTAATATTAATGTTAATGAAAGTATAAATTATATAATATATAAAAAAATAATAGTATATATATTTATGTTAAAATATTTTTTTTATATTTATGTTAAAATAACATTTCTAATAGATGATAGAAGATTAGACGATAAGTATAATTAAAGAATATAAGTTGACATGAACTCAAAGAATATTCATGAAGCTTCACCAAAAAGATTGGTTCCAAGTAAAAGCTTTATTCAAATATCTCTTGGTATTTAAGTTAAAACTGTAAAGTTTGTCAATTCTCCTAACACAAGCTATCTTCAACTATGGTTTAGTTATATATTCTGTACTCTTTTTTTTTTTGTGTAAAATGTTCTATTGCCGAGCAAGATAACTATTACTAACTATCAAAGATATTGCATGAAGAAGAGAAGATAAATTAATGTTGCACAAAGCTACTCAACAATCAGTCAAGGGAATGCAAGGGCTATTTTCTTCAAGCCTATATAAAGATATGTTTCGAAGAGAAGAAAAAGAAGAATAGCCACAATTTGCAAGCGTTGGAACTCTGCTAAATTTTCTTTATGCTCTAAAAGCTTTGTAAGAACATTGTTTGTGTTCATCCTAACAAACTAGTATAGAGAGCCTAAACTATTGTATACGTTAAAAGACAATACCCTCTTTAGTGAGGAAAAAATGTTATATGTTGATCACAAAGACATTGTATTTGTTTTAAGCCAAGAATGTATTGTACAAGAATAGTTGATTGAGCCAAAAGTGACTTCATACAAGAATACTTTGGTTAAGTCAGGAATAACTTATACAAGATACTTGGGTTGAGCTAGGAGTGTCTTGAAGAAAAAATAATTGGTTGAGCCAAAAGTGGCTTGAGGAAGAAATATTTGAACGGGTCAGCTAGAAGTGTTTTGAAGTTGAAAGAATACTTGATTGTATTTCGTAGTGTAGTTTACCTAGTAAAACTTGACTAGTTTGTGAAGAACTAGACGTAGTCTGTATCAAATGAACCAATATAAAATATTTTTTAAAACTCTCTCTTTAATCTCTCCTAGGTATTGCATGTTATTTATGTAACAAATTTAAGAGGGTGAAACTTTAAAACTAAGTTTGTGAAAACATGAATGTTTCGTGTGACCAAACATTGAACCTATCATATGATTGCGAAGCATCATACGATATTTGCAAAAAGTAACGAGAATTTTTCAAAATACAATTCAACTTTCCATTATTATATGTTTTTTTTTTCATATAAAACATCGTAAGGTGATTTTTATTGCCGAAGAGGTAACTCTGTTAAATAGAAAGGCAACAATGAAAATAAATTTCCCCCATAATTAAATTGACAACTTGGATTGAAAAAATAAAGCTCGAGCCCAAAAATGTTGATTTTTTCTCTCAAGTATCTAGCTTTGTTGAGGTCTCCCCACACAAGAAAAGGGAAAACAATAAAAACCCAAAACATAGGATCAACGAGTCATTAAATTGATTTTAAAAAAGTAAAAAATATTAATTTAAACCCTGCTTTTAATAAACAAAAAAAAATATTAAATGAAAAAACTGCGTTTATTAACGGAATATTTTATAATTATGGTAACATATTTTATATCACTCCAAAAAACACAAAAAAAAAAAAACATCACGGCCAAGCTATAACAACATTTCAAGAGCAAACTATTAGCTAACTTAAATCCTTCAACTAAAACATAAAATAAAAAACAGGGATCAAAATATGAAAAATCTTTTATAACAATGAAACAAAATATAAAATAATACAAACCAATTACCATTTTAAGAACATTAATTAAAGAATAAAAACAAAACTAATATAGTTACTCAATAGGTAAAACAAATTTTATTATTATTTTGATTACAAACACACAGTAAGTTTATTATTGGCTTTTAAGGTTATTAGTTTAAAAATCAAACTAAGTGTCATTTCTAATTTATTTTTTTTCTTCATGCACCTCTTTTTTTATATCAGGATTAAAAAATAAATAAATGGGAACCACTTCAGGGAACTCTTATACAGAAACCAACATCTAACAAATACCACCAAACTAATTAACAAAAGCCCTACTTGTTAAAATAAATCCTGAAAAAAAAAAACTTCAAGAAATCATCCTCATGCGCACCAAAGGTTCCAAACACCAATTAGAGTAGGAAAACAAAGCAGAGCAAATTCTTACCGAAATCCAAGACCAAACTTTTACTTGCATCAAATCAAACACTTCAGACGCGTCCGCCATACCCCTTTTGAATATGATAAAATTCCTGTGTTTTCAGAGTTCACTCACCACCCCAACCCAAATTATACTCCACACTACATTAACCGAATCAGAAGACCGGCTCAACCTGAATTGGTGAAAGTTTGACTTAGGATCAATGTGAAATACAAACGAAACTCCATGCCACTTAAAGCATAAACTAACAATGCATAATCATTTAAATCAACATATAAAGAAACAAAAATAATAGTAAAGAAAAAAATTAAAAACCAATGACTTATAGGTTTTCAAGCTATACTTGTGTTCAGAATAAAAATATAATTATTTTGCAGTAAAACTATAAATATGTATTTTGTGATTTTTTATTCTTTTATGCTAATTTTTTTATATTTCATTATTGATGAAACCTTTCACATAAATTCATTAAATATGAATTTACCATTCTCACTTTCACATTCAGAGATTTTAAACTTTTAAAATAAAAACATTTAAACATATATCACATTCAATTTTAAACAAAATTAATTGAACGTATTCAATAATAATGCAAATAATTGGTTAAGAAAGTCTTGTTAAATATAATCTCAAGCAGGGGATGTAGCTCAAATGGTAGAGCGCCCGCTTTGCATGCGGGAGGTACAGGGTTCGATCCCCTGCATCTCCAATTTAACATTTTCTTTTGCTATTTTTTCTTTTTTTAATGATTTAAATATTTATTTATAGTAATGAAAAAATAAAATATATCAAGTTTGTGTTCTTTGTTTGTGTTCTTTGTTTGGTTAATTTAGCATAAGAGGGGAAAGAAAATTATTGGTAGAAACCATTATAAATTTGGTTTCTCTCGAATTAAAAAAAAATAATAGAAGGTGTAAAATTAAATTTTATTATTAAAGGACTAACATGATATATTTTATTATTATTATGAATATCTTTTTTTATTGATATTTATGTTAATTTTGGCAGGCTGGATTATTTGTCTCCATCAAATAGGAAGAGATTGTTGGATATATTAAACTACTCAACTAAATATGTTTGATGAAGCCATAATAAGCCTTGAAGAGAAAATTTGCCTCAAAGAATCTAGATAGTTTAGTCTAGTGTTTGGGTGTCTTGATTTATCTTCTACCTCAAGCATGATGAAGGATTCAAGCATGATGAAGGATTCAAGCACAAAACTTTTTTCAATTAGTTAAACTGTTTTTATTAACTAAAAGGTTTTTCAATCAATTGAAAATGTTTTAAACGAGTTAAAATATTTTGTTTTATGAAATTTTGCAGTTTTTCAATGTTAATTTTCCTCTTATATAAGTACGTCAATTGATTATTTGTGGAAACAATCAATTGAAACTGTTTTGAGTTAGTTTTTCTTCCAAACTTTCAGTTTCAACTAATTCATTTTATTAAAAATCTGTTTGAAACTAATTAAGTGTTTTTTGAAAAAAATCAACTTGTTATTTTCTTTTTTAACTTATTATTTTCTTAACAGAACTCCAAACTGTTTTAAAATCTGGTGCAGTTTTGAATCTATAAAAATGACGCTTTGATTTTTAATACATATCTCTTCACTAAACACATACATACTTGTTTTCAAGCTTGAGAGAATTCCGAGTACAGTTTTGAATCTATAAAAATGACGCTTTGATTTTTAATAGATATCTCTTCACTAAACACATACATACTTGTTTTCAAGCTTGAGAGAATTCCGAGTAAATTTTTATTTTTAGAGAATTAAGTTTGTGCACTCATTGTCCTCTTTGTAAGAAATCATTTGTCACTAATAACCATCTCCTGAAATTTCTTTCTCAAACTTTTAAACTTCTTAAGCATGACAATGGTTGAAGCAAAGCTTTTAAAAATAATAGAAAATAACTTGAAATTATTAATGATTGCACATTATAAGGTTTTTAATATAGATAACATCATTTGCAATTAGTTTGATCCAAAAAAAATTCTTGGTAAGTATCATTATTCTTTTGGTAATTTTTTTTAAAACTTAATGAATACATGATTCTTATATTTCAAGACATAAATCCAAACTTTATTGAGAATAATAATTTATGAAAGTTAACATGTACCTTATTCCATCGTGGGAAAGAACACTTGATTGACCCACATGTCTGAATGGATATAGTCAAGAGACTTCACAATGCTAAACTTTACTAACACTTTTTACCATAAATATTATGAAGTGGACTTTAAGCCTAACTCAACCCCATAAAACCGGCTCATAGGGTTGAGGTTTGCACCCACTTATATACAATGAAAAGCTCTAATCTCTAATCGATGTGGAATCTCCAACACACCCCCCTCACGCCGAGACTGCCAACTCGTGCGTGAGACTATATATTATGGGTGGTCCGATAGTGGGTGGCACGATAGGCCCAACAAATACTCGCTAGGATAGGCTCGAAATGGCTTTGATACCATATTATGAAGTGGACTTTAAGCCTAACTCAACCCCATAAAACCGGTTCATAGGGTTGAGGTTTGCATCCACTTATATACAATGAAAGGCTCTAATCTCTAATCGATGTGGGATCTCCAACACACCCCCTCACGCCGAGACTGCCAACTCGTGCATGGGACTATATATTATGGGTGGTCCGATAGCGGCCCGATAGCGGGTGGCACGATAGGCCCAACAAATACTCGCTAGGATATGCTCGAAATGACTCTGATACCATATTACGAAGTGGACTTTAAGCCTAACTCAACCCCATAAAACCGGCTCATAGGGTTGAGGTTTGCACCCACTTATATACAATGAAAGGCTCTAATCTCTAATCGATGTGGGA